>Ga0163111_10000931_pt1 | contig 17673 bp, 11 predicted proteins | sample CRUFie1St18metaG_FD_109645 | JGI IMG/M metagenome (GOLD analysis project Ga0163111, IMG submission 109645) | Marine microbial communities from the Costa Rica Dome - CRUD Field 142mm St18 metaG | ecosystem: Environmental > Aquatic > Marine > Oceanic > Photic zone | place: Costa Rica: the Eastern...
GTATAATATTCCTTCATTCCCCATCCGAGCGCCCTCGTCTCGTCGACCTCCGTCGTCCCGTTCGTCGTCGCCGCACTCGAGGGCGCGCGTCGTCACCCGCGCGTTCGCCCGTTCCATGCCCTTGCGCCACCTGAAGCGCGTGCGCGTGCAATTCAACCCGCTCGATCCTCGCAGCACGGCTGCGCGCGAGTTCCTCGCCCGCGTCACCACGGCGAAGGCGGCGAAATCCAACCCCGAGTGCGCCGTCGAGCCGCGCGTGCGCAACGACGCCGCGCCGCCGGTCGTCGCGGTGGAGTTCGCGAGCGGCGCGCGCGATCAGTTTAACGTCCATCGCATGACCGTGGACGATATCGCGCGAAGGATCAAGACGGTGAGCGATCAGATGGCGGTGAAGCAATCCCTCGCCGAGGCTGGGTTGAAGCTTGAAGACTTGAGGTTTGACGTGCGCGGGACGTGAACGCGATGTCGATGTCGACCGTGCAGCAGGAAGCGCTGCGACGAAGAGCGTTGGAACATCGCGCGCGATGGGAGGCGCAGCGACGCGAGGTGGAGGAGCGAAGGGCGAGGGAACGCGAGGACGAGAACGTCGCGCGCGCGTCGCGAGCGGCTCGAGAAATCCGAGCGACGACGAACGACGACGACGACGACGATGACGACGAACGGTTGTGTAGGATATGTTTTTCGGGTGAGGATGGCGGACGGTTGTTTTCGCCGTGCCGGTGTCGAGGTTCGATGGCGTTGGTGCACGTGGAGTGCCTGAACGAGTGGAGAAACCTCAGTCGAAATCCTCGGAGCTTTTACGGCTGCGATCAATGCGGATATCAGTACAATCTCGAGCGCACGAGAGCGGCGCGTTATTTAGAGCGAGAAGAGCCCGCGTTGGTGTTCGCAGTCGTGGGTGTGTTTCTCTTAACGCTCTTCGTCGCCGCGCTGTGTCGCGCGGCGAGCCACGGGGCGTTTCTCATTATGACGCGCGTACGCCAGTTTCTTCAAGCGCGAAACATGTTGCGATCGCGTCCGAGCATCGATCGCATCCTAGCAGAACTCACCATGAAGCGCGTGCAGACCCATCGAGGCGTGACGCTGCACGCGTCGACGTGTTACGTCGAAGTCTTCTTCTATCGTCTTGTGCGTTGGATCCCTCCTTGGCGCGACTTGCGTCGCGCCGACAGTTGGTTCCACGCCCCGCGCATCATCGCGATACACGAATACCTCGACTTTTTCACCGGTGGGTACCTCATGGTCGGCTTGCTCGCCTTCATCGTGAGTATGTACAACAAAATTCAAGTTCAGGGAATTCGCCGCGTCGCCGAATTCGTCGGCCCGAGCTTTGCCTTCGTCTTCGCCGCCAACGGCTTAAAGGGCGCGCGGCTTCCCCTCTTCGCCGGTTCGCTCTACGCCTACGCCAAGCTTCACGAGTACGCCAAGCTCAAGAGTCGCGCGCTGTTAATGCGCATAGGCCAACGCGTCTTAGAAGTTCAATAGTACGGAGCGCCGCCGGAGCGCGACCCAACCGACGCAACCACCTCTCGACCCCAGTCGCCGCCTCGCCGCGAACATGTCGGACGACGACGACTACGGATTCACGTACTCGGACGAGGACGAGTTCAACGAAGATGAGGTCGACATCGAGAACGCTTACTACAACGCCAAAGGTGCGCCGCGCGACGACTCGACGGACGAACGCGCGTCCCCTTGCGAATGCGAACGCGTCAACGGCGCGACGAAACGACCCGACTGACGCGAGATGACGTCCGTAGGCTCGCTCGAGAGCGGTGCGAACGAAGCGGCGATGAAAGGTTTCGAGGAAGTGATCGCGATGGAGCACGAGAAAGGCGAGTGGGGGTTCAAGGCGTTGAAACAAATGGTCAAGCTGCTGTATAAAATGAACGACGCGGGGGCGATGCTGGAGCGGTACAAGGAGCTGTTGACGTACGTCAACGACGCGGTGACGAGGAATTACAGCGAAAAGGTGTTGAATTCGATATTAGATACGATTGCGTCGAACGAGGATATGGGATTTTTGCAAGAGTTTTACGAGACGACGCTTAGAAAATTAGAAGAGACGAAGAACGAGCGTCTGTGGTTCAAGACGAATCTCAAGCTGTGTAAACTGGTCTTCGACGCGAAAGATTTCGCGCGCATGCAGGTGATTTTGAAGGAACTGCACAAGAGTTGCCAAAATGAGGATGGCACGGTGGATCAGCGCAAAGGGACGCAGCTTTTGGAGGTGTACTCGATCGAGATACAAATGTACACGGCGCAAAAGAACACGAAGAAGCTCAAGGATTTGTACGAAAAGGCGTTAGAAGTGACGTCGGCGATTCCGCACCCGCGAATCTTAGGCATTATTCGAGAGTGCGGTGGGAAGATGTACATGGTAGAGCGCGACTGGGAAAACGCGGCGACGGATTTCTTCGAAGCGTTCAAATCCTACGACGAAGCCGGTAGCGATCGACGCGTGCAGTGCTTGAAATATCTGGTCCTGGCGAACATGCTCATGGAGAGCGAAGTCGACCCGTTCGACGCGCAAGAGGTGAAACCGTTTCGCGAGGATAAAGAAGTCACCGTCATGCGATCGCTCGTTGGCGCGTATCAACGAAACGATATCGCGGCATTCGAGCAACTCCTCAAGACGCATCGCGAGCAAGTCATGGGCGACGACTTCATTCGCGATTACGTCGAGGATCTCCTGAAGAACATCCGCACCCAAGTCCTCTTGAGACTCATCGAGCCGTACACCAGAATCACGATCCCTTACATCTCCACCGAGCTCAACATTCCCGAGCCCGACGTCGAGTCCCTCATGGTTTCCCTCATCCTCGACCGCCGCGTCGACGCCAAAATCGACCAACGCGCGCAAGTCGTCCACATCGCGCGCGAGGATCCGCGCGCCATCGACGCCATCGCTCGCGCTCGCGGCTTCGCCAACTGGTCCGAGCGTTTACGCGATCTCCATCTCACCGTCGCCTCGAAGCTCGCGCGCGCGTGACCGTCACCGTTGTAAAACATTTCTTCTCCTCGTCGCCGGCGCCGGCGCCTCGCCCGCTCGACGCGCCAGATTCCGCGAGCCCATCCGACCTCACTCGCGCGCGCGTCGCGAAACTCGCTCGCGCCATGCGCGTTCGCGCGCGAAACGCGCGCGTCGTCGCCCTCGTCGCGTTCGCGTGCGCGCTCGCGCGTCGCGTCGGCTCCGCGCGCGCGTTTTATCTCCCCGGCGTCGCCCCGATCGATTACGAGCGCGACGACTTGGTGTACATCAAGGTGAACAAACTCACGTCCACGGTCACGCAGTTGCCGTACGATTACTACGCGCTGCCGTACTGTAAACCGGATAAGATAAAACACGCGGCGGAGAACCTCGGGGAGGTGCTGCGAGGAGATCGGATCGAGAATTCGCTGTACTCGCTGGAGATGCGATTCGACGATCGGTGCAAGGTGCAGTGTCGGAAACAGTTGAGCGAAGAGGAAGCGAAAACGCTGAAAGGAATGATCAAGGACGAATACAGGGTGCAGATGATATTGGATAATCTACCGGTGGGGATGACGCGGTACGTGGAGGACGAGCAAGGGACGAGGAAAAAGTACGAACGCGGATATCCAGTGGGATTCACGACGGAGGACGGGAAAGCGTACGTGAATAATCACATTCGCTTCACGATCTTGTATCACAAGGATCAGGAGACGGATTTGAGTAGAATCGTTGGATTCGAATGCGAGCCATTCAGCGTGGATCACAAGTATAAGAAGTGGAGCGACGATAAGCCGTTGTTGAAAACGTGCGATCCGAGGCAGCAAGTGTACGTTTCGGAGGGGAGCGCGCCGCAAGAGGTCAAGCCGGGTGAAGAAATCGTGTACACGTACGACACGCTGTTTAAAGAGAGTGACATTCGGTGGGCGAGCCGTTGGGATACGTATCTCTTGATGGCAGACGATGAAATTCACTGGTTTTCCATCATCAACAGCATGATGATTGTGCTCTTCTTGTCGGTGATGACGGCGCTCATCATGCTGCGAACGCTTCATCGCGATATTACCGTGTATAACCAGCTCGAAACCGCTGAAGAAACGCAAGAAGAGTCTGGTTGGAAGTTGGTTCACGGTGACGTCTTCCGCGTTCCGGCGCACTACACCTGGCTCTCCGTCTTCGCCGGCACGGGCGTGCAACTCCTCTGCATGACGACGGTAACCATCTTCTTCGCTGTTCTCGGGTTCTTATCACCCGCCAATCGAGGTGGGCTCATGACCGCTATGGTGATGATTTACGTCATCATGAGCTTCGTGAATGGTTTCGTCAGCGCATTTTTGTTCCGTATGTTCAAAGGTCAAACTTGGAAGATGAACGCCGTCAAGGCTTCTTTGTTGTATCCTGGCGTCGTCTTCACAGTGGGTACGGTGTTGAACGTTCTTATCTGGGGTCAAAAGAGCAGTGGTGCGATCCCGTTCGGAACGTATTTTGTTCTCATGTTCTTGTGGTTCGGTATCTCCGTCCCGCTGACTTTCATGGGGAGTTACTTGGGTTTCAAGAGAGAGCCTTTGGAGGAACCTGTGCGAACGAATAAGATTCCACGCCAAATCCCGCCGCAGCCTTGGTACATGCACGATGCCGTGGCCGTTCTCATCGGAGGCGTGCTTCCGTTTGGGGCGGTGTTCATCGAGCTGTTCTTCATCCTCACTAGCATCTGGCTTCAGCAGTTCTACTACATATTTGGCTTCCTGGCGCTCGTCTTCATCATTCTCGTCGTCACGTGTGCGGAAATCACCGTCGTCATGTGCTACTTCCAACTCTGCGCCGAAGATTATCGTTGGTGGTGGCGATCGTTCTTGACAAGTGGAGCGGCCGCGTTCTACATGTTCGCGTACGGGATCGTCTACTACCACACCACGCTTGTGGTGACGCACAAACTGACGACATTCATCTACTTTTCGTACATGTCGGTTTTGTCGTTTGGATTCTTCATCCTCACGGGCACTGTGGGTTTCTTGGCGAGTTTAGCATTCGTTCGTGCGATTTACGGAAGTGTCAAGATCGATTAAAGCATCGAAATAGATATTGCAATAACCACGGCAGAATTCTTCTATCATCGCGATGCACCTCGTGAAATATTTACTTCATCGAGTCAATCAGTGCCTGGAATTCCGCGCTTTGCTTTGCGTACATGTGCGTCAACACATTCAGCTTCAACCTGAGTGCGTTATTCATCTTCTTTTGATGCTGATTTTCTTCCAGAACAGCATTCATTTGTTGTAACTCATGACGCAGTAAGTGAACAGTGTGATCCAAATCCTCATTTTCATCGTCGCCGTAAACCAGGCCGTCCATGTAGTCGTCATCCCCGTGAGGGCGAAGGCCATTCCGAGACGCTACCCGTTCTTCGGCCACAGGTGCTGGAGACGGCGTTTTGTTCCCAAACTTGAACAACTCCCCGACAAACGCGCCGATCGTGCTATTCGCTGAGGCGCTTCGAGACTCGCTCACGACGCTCTGTTGCGACAAAGGAGAATCCGAGTTAAAGTAGTCCGACGCGATCTTGATGAAGTAGTTTACGAATTCAGGAAATGTCACCACCCTTTTTGCGTCAATCGACATCGCCTTGAAGATAACCGCGACCATCTTTTTCGTCTTGTCAGCGCCGTGGGAGATGTCGCTGCCGACGTCGAGTGCGAGCGCGATGTTGGGGCTCTCTCTGAGCTCGTCCAGGAACTCCTGCAACACGATGCGCTCGTTCTTTTCGTAATCCACAATTTTGTACACATCACGCAAGTATGATTTAAGGACAAGCAAGTCAGAATCCGGTATTTTGCTCATGTTCTCCTCCTTCTTTTCTTTCTCGCTCGTTCGCAAGCCTGCTTTGAGCGCTTGCTTGCTGACATACCGAATGCCACGCTTAAACGCGCTCATGCTTCGAACTTTTGCCTGATCGAACGACATTAGCAACGCTTTCTTTTCGTCTCTCGACAGCTTGTTCAGAGCGTGATTCGAGTGCGCGTTTTGCTGCACCGTAAAGTACTCCACGAACTCTTCAAAGTTAACGCTCTTATTCTGGTCGGCGTCCATCCTTGAGAAAACCTCGCTGACAACGTTCGATACGTCGTCGCCGGCGGGCGTGCCTTCATCTAACAAGGCTCCGATCTCCGGATTCGAGTGTAAAGCCGATAAGAACTCCACGAGCGTCACCTCGCCGTTGCCGTCGTAGTCGATCAATTTAAACACTTGCTTGAGGTAATTCGCGTCAACCACCACCTGAACCGGAGCCTGCGGCGGCGGCGGCCTCGGCGGCGCCGCGCGCGCCTCCGGCTCCGGTGCCGCACCACCGCGTTCTCCTCCGCGTTCCGCCCCGCCCGCGCCTCGATCTCCGGCGCGTCCTCCCCCGCGCCCTCCACTCTCGTCGCTCCGTTCTCCACCGCCGTCTCCTCCTTCACCGCCGCGTTCGTCTTCCCGCCCTCGAGCGCCTTTCTCTCCTCCGTTTCCATCTTCTTCTTCGCCTTCGCTCGCTTATTCGCCTCGATCGCGCTGATTCTGAACAATTCCAAGAATTCCTCAACCCGCACCGCGCGCGCCGCCGCCTCCTCCAGCGCGTCGAACACCCCGTCCAGCATCTCCGTCGACGTGAACGCCTCCGTCGCTCCCTGCAGCGCGTCCGTCATCGCCGCGTCCGCGCGCAATCGATCCAGGAACGCGCGCACGACGATCTCCCCGCGCCCGCTCGCGTCCAACGATTCGAAGCATCGCCTCAGCGCGAACTCCTTGACGATCAGCCGTCGCGCGCGCCGCGCCGAGGCGCGCGCGGACGCGTTGCGTTTCGAGCCGTCGCCGCGCGCCATCGCCGGCGGTCTCGGCGCCGCGCGCGCGTCGTCGCGCGGCGTCGATCGGCGCGTTTTGATGTGCCGCGCGGCGCGGCGCGGCGCGATTCCGCGACGCGACGGCGACGACGGCGACGATGGCGACGGCGACGACGACGAGGATGACGGCGCTCGCGGCCGCGCGCGCGCGCGGCGACGCGACGCGACGCGCGCGCGCGACGCGCGCGAACGCGCGCGGCGATGGTCGACGTCAGCGCGCGGTCGACGCGCGCGCGGGGAAGCGACGAGGGATCGGGGACATCCTGGACGACGAGTTCAGCGAGAGCGATGGGAAGAAGAAGGAGAAGAAGCGCGGGGGGGTCTCGCGCGACGGAGGGGCGCAGTTCGAGCGGAAACCGATGGGGACGACGTCGAGCGCGCAGGATAAGTGGATTAAAGTGGGCAACGTGAGCGAACTCGAGGAGAAGCCGATCAAGGCGCTGCTGCTGGCGAATGGGAACTTTTGCATGGTGAAGTATGGGTCGATGGTTTTCATCACGGCGTGTAACTCGACGGCGTATCAGTATCCGCTCATCGACGGGGAGCTGTTCGAGGGACCGAGCGGGGCGGCGATTCGCGTGCCGCTCGACGGCACGGAGTACGACTTGGCCACGGGAGAGGTGATCACGTGGTGTCCGCAAAATACCATGATGCGCAAATTTTTGGGAGGACTCAAGAAGGCGGCGACGCCCGTGCCGTTGGCGGTGTATCCGACGAAGATTGATTCGGAGGGCGACGTGTTCACGTATTTCATCTGACTTGATTCCGCGAATGAAAATATAAATTACACAACGCTCTAAAATTGCTGCTCGCTAAATTCTAATCGTCGCCGCCGCCGCGCGCGCTCGCGGACGAACGTTTGTTGCCGCTACCGAATTCGAGACCCATGCTGGCCGCCACTTTCTCGGCGCCGCCGAAACGCTTGAGCGCATTGACGATATCCGCTCGCCCGGCGTCGCGCAACGATTTCTGAGACGGCATCCTTCGGGGGTTCCGTTGAACATTCGGATCCTCTGTGTTGGCGATGAAGTCTTTGATCTCCAACTCCAACGTTCGCAGTGTCCAATACCCACGTGGTCGCGTCTTCGCGCCCGACCAATCTAGAAGTTGCGCCACCTTTACGAAACCGCCGAGGCTTTCGATTTGCTGGATGGCGTCCCAGTGACGCCCGCCGCGTAACTGTTCTCGCGTCGGCATGCACTTGTTCTCGCCGAAGCCGAGAGTGATAAGTTCGCGCTTCAACGCTTGTATCTGTTTCTCTTGGTTTTCAGTGGCTTCAGAGTTGAGCGCGCCGACGATTTGCTCGTCGACGGCGTCTTCCTCGTCGACGGACATTCCAGCGCCTTTCAGCACAAGATCGGCGACTTTGATGTTGACGTTCCCGTATGACTGCACCTCTTTACTCGCAATTCCTTCCATGAAATCTCTCGCTTGTTTGAGCATGGTTGAAATCTCTTCAAACACGATGCGCTCGTTGAGCGGGTCCACCTTTTTCGCCGTCCCATCTATTCCAGCATTGCTCACAACGCCCTCGATGGCGAATTTCAACACCGTGGCTGCGGAGTCTTCGGTCGGAACGACGAGCCATTTACCTTGAAGCGCGCCGAATTTCGGGTTCTGTAACACGCGAAACTGTAACTCGGTGCGGTCGTCCTTCTGCACGACGTCCAGCGCCGTCGACTCTTCGATGGCGTGAAAGAGGTCGCACTTTACGAAGACTTGCCTGAGACGCAATCGTTTGATCTTTTCGGACGCCTCACGCTCGACTGCATTATATCTTTGAATGTACTCAGTGTGCATGAGATGCGGCATGAACTTTGGCATGTTTTCGTAATTCGTCAACAAATCCCACACCAACGCCGGCGGCGCCTCGATGCGAACCGCGGCCAGCGCGCGTCTGTGCAACAAACTGTCCGTATCGTACCGTCGCATGTGCACCTCGAGCGAGCCTGGATTTTCAAACGGGGTAATGTCGCTTGAAAACCACTTCTCTCCTTGCGCACCACCACCGATAGCTCTCCAGCTCTTCGGTGCCTCTGAGGCTTTGGCTGTCTCGCCGCGCGGACGCATCCGCACCGCGGCGGGTTTGGAGGCATCCGGCGTCTCCTCGTCTTGACTCGATTCCGAGTTTTGCGTCGGGACGTTGACCTCACTCAATCCGAGATATCCACTCGGTACTAAAGAATCGTCCGCTTTCTTTGCCAGTTCCCTGGATGCCCCGAAAGGGGTCTCAAGCTGAGGCAGGAATCCCGGCGACCGCAGTCGTCGTTGGTCTCTCTTCACCGCCTGCTTCGTCACGCTCGCGATGACGAACGGGAAGCTCTCCTCCACCGCCCTGCGCAGGACATCAGCTGGAACTTCGTAATTTGTCGGCCTCAACTCAGCCCTGTACTCCAATCTGCACTTGTACGATTCGCCAAAAATAGGCCGAATACAAAACGATCCCACGAGCATGAAATCGCTTCGCTCGTCGACGTTTCTCGCCAAAAATCCAAGCTTCGCCGGCCCGTTTTCCCAGTTCGGTGGCCCCTTCGACTTATCCACGATCCGAACGCTCACCGTATTCAGCATTCTCGGCGTGAACAGCGTGTAATCCATCGCGAGCAATCGCACCTCCGTCTCCGTCGATCCGTATTGCTTCGGCCCGCGCTTGGCCACGAGCAGCGTCGGCGCGAACTCCGACAAATTCTCCCCTCTCGCCAAACACGCCCACACCGACTCCGGCGACGCGACGACGTCCACCGCGACGATCGCCGCCGCGCTCTCCTCTTCCTCCGTCTCCTCGTCGTCCGCCGCCTCGTTCGAGCCTCTCTCGTCGTCGTCCGCCTCGTCGTCGTAATCGTCCCAACTCGTCGAAATTTCGTACCCCGCCCGCGCGTCGCTTCCCCACGACGCGCGCGCGCGCGTCCATCGCCCGCGTCGACGCGTCGACCCTCGCTCGCGCGTCCGCGTCGCGCGCGCGCGCGACGCGACGTCGCGCGCGACGCGTCCGCCTCCCGCGTCGTCGCGCCCAGCGCCCATCCGCGCGCACCGCACCGCGGCGCTCGACGCGCGTCCGCGCGCGCGCGACGTCGACGCCGGCGTCGCGGGCGTCCGCGCCGACGCCCGCATCGTCGACGCGCGCGCCGACGCGCCGCTCTGGCGACGCGCGTCGCGCGCGCGACGGGACGTTTCACCGCGAAACTAGCATACACACGGACACGAATTGAAAACTAAAACACGGACCTCGTCCGCGATGCCCCGGCAGCGCGGACGGATAACGTCGCCCGTCATGGCGCTCCGACGCACTCGTATACGACGCCCGCGCGCGTCGCGCGATTTATGCCGCGCCGCGCGCGCGAAAGGCCGACCGCGGATCCGCACACTCGAACGCGACGCGCGCGACGGCGACGGTGCGCTGAGCGAACGCGCGCGATCGCGCGAGCGCGAACGCGCGCGAAAGACCGCGATCGACCGCGCGCGCGACGACGGCGCGGCGGCGGCGCGACGTCGGACGCGGACGCGCGACGCGCGACGCGCGTGACCTCTCCGGCGCGCGGCGTCGAGCGCGCCGGACGCGCGCGCGACGACGGTCGCGAGGCGCGGACCGCGCGCGTCGACGCGGGAATATTCTGCGCGGCGCGCGCGCGAGGCGACGACGACGGGCGATCGCGCGCGCGCGAAAAGCGACGCGCGAAAAGCGACGCGCGAAAAGCGAACCCCGTGACTCACGTCGCGCGCGTGCGAAACACAGATGGCGCCCGCGACGCAGCGCGCGTGCGGTGCCGCGCGTGCGGTATCGACGAAGACGAAGTGTACGTTTTTTTGTTCGCGCGGCGAACGATGCGCGCGGCGAGGCGAAGCGCGCGCGCGAGGCGACGAGCGATCGCGCGCGATCGAAACCAACGGCATCCCGTTATTCGATAAGGTGGAGTGGATGAAACCTAGGTCGGCGCGCGAACGCGGAGAGCGGAAGACTGACGAGGACGCGAACTCGTGCGAGCGCGCGTAGTTTTGGGTGACGTGAAGAAGGGGACGTCGGCGCGCGCGTGCGTGCGCAGGGCGGACTCGGCGCGACGCGTCGTCGTGGCGCGCGCGACGAAGCGCGGCGACGAGCAGGCGCGCGACGCCGTCGCGGATTCGGCGGCGAGCACGGCTTCAGCGTCGAGCGCGGATGCGTTGGCCAAGTATGTGGCTGAAAGAGGAGGGAAACGGGTGATTCGTAAGGTGTTGATCGCGAACAACGGTATGGCGGCGACGAAGAGCATTCTCTCGATGCGGCGTTGGGCGTTTAACACGTTCGGGGATGAAAACGCAATTCAATTCTTGGCCATGGCGACCCCGGAGGACATCGCGGCGAACGCCGAGTTTATCCGTTTCGCGGATGACTACGTCGAAGTTCCGGGTGGTTCGAACAAGAACAACTACGCCAACGTGCCTTTGATCACAGAAATCGCCAAGCGCGAAGGCGTCGACGCGGTTTGGCCGGGATGGGGTCACGCTTCCGAGAATCCAAAGCTCCCGACTTCGCTCAAGGCGATCGGCGTGCAATTCATCGGCCCGACTGCGCCGGTGATGAGCGTGCTAGGCGATAAGATTGCGGCCAATATTTTGGCGCAAACCGCCAAGGTTCCGTCTATTCCGTGGTCTGGCGACGGTCTCGTCGCAGAGTTGACGGAGGAGGGCACGATTCCGGAAGAAATTTTCAACAAGGCGATGGTCACGACGGTCGAGGAGTGCGTCGCGGCGGCGAAACGCATCGGTTTCCCGGTCATGTTGAAAGCGTCTGAAGGTGGTGGTGGTAAGGGTATTCGTATGAGCGCGGATGAAGAGCAGCTTCGAACAAACTTTGAGCAAGTCAAGGCTGAAGTCCCGGGCTCGCCGATGTTCATGATGCAGCTTTGTACGCAGGCGCGTCACTTGGAAGTGCAAATTGTCGGTGACGAGTACGGTAATGCCATTGCCTTGAACGGTCGTGATTGCTCCACGCAGCGTCGATTCCAGAAGATCTTTGAGGAAGGTCCTCCGACGATTGCCAAGCCGGAAATTTTCAGAGAAATGGAAAAGGCAGCGCAGCGTTTGACAAAGAATATTGGTTACATTGGTGCTGGTACGGTTGAGTACTTGTACAACGCAGCGACAGACAAGTACTTCTTCCTTGAACTCAACCCGCGTTTGCAAGTCGAGCACCCGGTGACGGAAGGCATCACTGGTGTCAACCTTCCCGCGACGCAGTTGCAAGTTGCCATGGGTATTCCGCTCGAGCGCATCCCGGAAATTCGAACCTTTTACGGGCGTGACACGGAAACGACGGACAGTATTGACTTCATGGAAGAAGATTACATCTTGCCGCAAACTCACGTCATCGCAGCGCGCATCACCGCCGAGAACCCGGATGAAGGTTTCAAGCCGACGTCTGGTGGCATCGAGCGCGTGCAGTTCCAGTCTACGCCCAACGTGTGGGGTTACTTCTCTGTCGGCACCAATGGGGGCGTACACGAGTTTGCGGATTCCCAGTTCGGTCACATCTTTGCATCTGGCAAAACCCGTAACGAAGCGCGCAAGGCGCTCGTGCTCGCTCTCAAGGGCATGGTCGTGCGCGGTGAAATCCGCACCGCCGTCGAGTACTTGGTTCAGCTTCTCGAAACGGGTGAGTTCAAGGATAATACCATCGACACCTCTTGGTTGGACGGGTTGATCGCGAAGAAGGAAATCGCCAACAAGCAAGACCCGCACATGATTGTGGTCGGTGCTGCTTTGTTCCGTGCTTTCAACATGGCGAAGGCTGAAGAGAGCGCCTTTACGGAGTTCTGGCAAAAGGGCCAGGTGTCTGTGCAAGGTGTCGACAAGATGATTCGCTTTCCGGTCGAAATCACGTACCAGGACACGAAGTACTCTTTCGAAGTGACTCGACCGGGCCCGGACACTTTCTGCATTGTCACTCCGGAAGGCCAGAAGATCGAAGCCAAGCTTCGCGAACGTCCGGATGGCGCCCTCGTCGGTACTTTCGGTGGTGAACAACACGAGGTCGAGGGTCTCGAGGAACCGCTTGGCTTGAGAATGATTCTTGACGGTCAAACTTGGCTACTGCCGAACGTTTTCGACCCATCTGAGCTTCGCACCGACGTCACTGGTAAGCTCATTCGCTTCCTCCAAGACGACGGTGCTGAAGTCGTGGCTGGGAAGCCGTTCGCCGAAGTCGAAGCGATGAAGATGGTTATGCCCCTCATCGCCACTGAAAGCGGCAATGTGTCTCACGCCAAGTCTGCTGGCGCCGTTATCGAAGCCGGTGACTTGCTTGCGTCGCTTGAGTTGAAGGATCCGAGCAAGGTAAAGAAGATCAGCACTTTCTCTGGTGCGCTTCGCATCCCCGCCGATGAGTCTACTCCGGCGGGTCCGGAGGAAGCTCTCGAAGCTGCTGTGGCGCGAGTAAACTTACTCTTAGACGGTTATGAGCTCGATGCGGATGAATGTGTTTCTGACTTGTTCAACTGCCTCACTGCTCTTCCGGCAGATCAAGGCCGATGGGAACGAGCGACGACTGTGCTCGAGCAAATCATTCAACGTTACCTCAGCGTCGAAAGCGTGTTTGAAGGCAAGCCGATGGATGCTGTCATGCAACAATTGATTCGCTCGAACAGTAGCAACTTGACCCCGGTGTTGAATCAGGTTCGTGCGCATATGCGATCCAAGCAGCGTCAAGATCTGATCTTGTCGCTATTGAAGCAAGCGCCGACTTTGCCGCAGCGAGTTCTTTCTCGAGGTCCGATTTCATGGGCGGACGATCACGCCCCGATCTCCAACTCTCTACGTGGAAACATCGAAGCTCTCTCTAAGCTTCGCGGCAACGAATACGGCGATATCGCTGTCGTCGCGTCCAACATTCTCATCGAGCGTCGCTTGCCGTCTATTGACAAGCGCTTGGAAGAATTGAAGAAGATTCTCATCGGCTCGCAACCGTTGTCGCGCACCTGGGGCAAGGCAAGCGCGGGTGGTCTTCAGTCTTTGGTTGAGTCGCCGACTCTCGCCGTTGATTTGTTGCCTGCGCTCTTCGCGGACAAGGATGAAAAGGTGCAGAATGCTGCCCTTGAAGTGTACGCCAAGCGTGTTTTCCGTGCGCACAACGTGCTCAGCACCGCGGTGTCGCGCGATGATGGCATGACTTCCATCAGCTGGCAGTTCAAGTTCAATACTTTCCCGGATGAGAGCCCGCTCCGATGCGGTCTTTTGGCGCGCGTGGACAATGTTGCGGAAGCCAAGTCGCGTTTCACCGCAATCTTGGACCGACTTGATGCCACCATCAAGGCGGCCGGCGCTTCGAACGACCAAATGCACGTTCTTCACGTGGCAATTTGCCAACAAAGCGCCGACGATTCGTTGCCGGGTGATCTCGAGGCCTTCATCGCAACGCAAAAGCCGCGTCTTGAATCGATGGGCATTAAGTTCGTGAACGTTCTCGCGTATGCGAACCTCGAGCTTCCGTCGTACTACACGTTCCACTCTTCCAAGGATTTCAAGGAAGACTTACTGTACCGCGGTGAACGACCCACTGTCGCTCACCTTCTCGAACTCGCTCGTCTCGAGAACTATGGCTTGACTCGTCTCCCGACTGTGAACCGTGATCTTCACATGTACGTCGGTGAGTCTTCGGTCGGTGCTCGGCGCGGTCCAGCAAAGCACTTGTTGTTGCGCCGTCTCTCTCATTCCAAGGATGTCATGGAAGGCGGATTGGAGCGTGTTCTTGACAAGGCCGTCGAGGCGTTGTCTCTGTCTCTGATGGACAGCCGAGCCAAGGGTGCTTCGTCGTCCAGAATTTACGTCAACTTCTTGCCGCATCTCGAAGAACAAAACTTCTCCGTTGCTATCTCTTCTCTGAAGAATAAGCTCGCCGACTTCATCAGCCGCGAGTCTGCGTCTTTGCTCGCGCGACGAGTGGATGAAATTGAGATCCGCGTCCGCGTCGGCAAGGAGAAGGTGCCGCTTCGTCTCATGGCCACCTCCATGTCTGGTCAGTGGTTGAAGGTTGACATGTACAAGGAGTATTTGGAGCCGACGACTGGCAAGGCCGAACAGTTCTGCATGCTCGGCCCGAACGGTGAAGAACAAGCGTGCTTCCTTGAGCCGTATCCGCAACCGGGTGCTCTGCAACAAAAGCGCGCCGTGGCTCGTGCGATCGGCACGACTTACATTTTCGACTTCCTCGGTCTTTTCGAAAAGGCCTTGGTTCTTGACTGGCGTGCTCACGTCGCCGATGTCGGTGGTACGATGCCAAGTGAATTCTTCAGTGCTTCCGAACTCGTCCTGGGCGAAGATGGAGTGCTCACGAAGGAACAACGCCCGGCGGGATCGAACAACGTCGGCATGGTTGGCTGGCATTGCTTTATGAAAACGCCCGAGTACCCCCAAGGCCGAGAAATCGTCATCGTCGGTAATGATTGCACCTACATGTCTGGTTCTTTCGGTGTCAAGGAAGACGATGTCTACGACGCCGTTTCCAAGTATGCGCGCAACTTGGGCTTGCCGCGAGTGTACATCGCGTCTAACTCTGGCGCGCGCATCGGTCTCGTCGAGGAACTCAAGCCGTACTTCAAGATCGCGTGGATTGACGATTCCAATCCAGGCATGGGTTTCAAGTACCTCTACCTCACTCCGGACGATTATAAGGTGTTCCCGGAAGGTACCGTCGCGGCGGAAGAGATCGTAGAGGGTGGCGAAACGCGCATGAAGCTTACCGACATCATCGGTCAAATCCATGGCATCGGTGTCGAAAACTTGCGAGGCTCCGGTATGATTGCCGGCGAGCAATCCGCCGCGTACGCCGACGCTTTCACGTTGTCTTACGTCACCGGTCGATCTGTCGGTATCGGTGCCTACCTGTGCCGCTTGGGCCAGCGTAACATTCAAATGACGAATGGTCCGCTCATCCTCACCGGTTACTTGGCGTTGAACAAGCTGCTCGGCCGTGAAGTTTACACGAGCCAAGATCAGCTCGGCGGCCCGCAAGTCATGATGCCGAATGGTGTGTCTCACTTGCAAGTGTCTGACGACCAAGAGGGCGTTCGGTCCATCTTGAAGTGGTTGTCGTACACTCCGGCCACGTCCAAGTCGCAAGCGCCTGCGCTTCGCACGTCTGATCCGGTCGATCGCGACATTGAATTCATGCCGACGAAGACGCCGTACGATCCTCGCAACATGCTTGCGGGTGTGCAGTCGAATGGTGCTTTTGCTAAGGGTTTCTTCGATGTGAACTCGTGGACTGAGACGTTGCCCGATTGGGGTAAGTCCGTTGTCACCGGTCGAGCGCGTCTTGGTGGTATTCCGTGCGGTGTCATTGCCGTCGAAACTCGCTTGATGGAGCAACGCATCCCCGCCGACCCCGCCAACCCGGAATCGCGTGAAGCGGTTTTGGCTCAAGCTGGTCAAGTGTGGTTCCCTGACAGCGCTCACAAGACTGCGACTGCTATCAGAGATTTCAACAACGCCGAAAACTTGCCTCTCTTCATCTTTGCCAACTGGCGTGGTTTCAGCGGCGGTACCCGGGACATGTACGGAGAGATCTTGAAGTTCGGTGCGATGATTGTCGATGAACTTCGAGTGTACCGCCATCCGGTGTTCGTCTACATTCCGCCGAACGGTGAGCTTCGGGGTGGTGCTTGGGTCGTCGTCGACCCGACCATCAACGAAGCGAGAATGGAGATGTACGCGGATAAGGAATCTCGAGGTGGTATCCTCGAACCGCCAGGTATCTGCGAAGTCAAGTTCCGCTCCAAGGATCAGATCGCCGCGATGCACCGGTTGGACCCGATCCTTGCCAACTTGGCTGAGGATCCGGAGAAGAACAAGGATGAGATCAAGAAGCGGGAAGCGAACCTCTTGCCGATGTACACGCAAGTCGCGCACGAGTTCGCCGATCTCCACGATCGCAGTGGTCGCATGAAGGCCAAGGGAGTCATTCGAGATGTCGTCGAGTGGCAAAACGCTCGCCGCTATTTCCACGGTAGGCTCACGCGCAGACTTGCCGTGGACGCGTTAGCAAGTAGGATCAAGGAGCAGCTTGGCGACGTTGAGCTCGACAAGTCAGTCGAAGCTCTCGTCGAAGATGCCATCGCTGCTTCGGGGGTCAACGCCAACGACGACCGTGCGGTCGCTGCGTTGCTTGAAAACAGCTCTGATAAGGTGATGGCGGATGTCATGGTCAAGGGACGCGCCGCGCAAGTCGCCCAATTCGTGAGCGAACTCAAGGGCCTCGATGCGGAGGCCTTGAGCGCTATCCTCGCGCAAATGTAGGTTAACCTAGAAACCTACAGCACGTACGCTTTGCAACAAAAACAAAAACAATATAATTCAAATACAACTCAGCGCAGCTACTAAACGACGACAAAGGGCTTCGGTCAGCGCTCTCCACAAGACATCGCCACACACCTTACGGGGCGAGTGCACGCAGAGCACGAGGGCCGTCGTCAATTCGCTCGTAACATCAATATTCGCGTGCAGCAGTGCTAATCTGACGCAATGATACAAATCTCTCGTGTACTCAACACCATCAACGGGCAAAGCATACTTCTCGTAGGACGCCCTGATGAGACGTTTCAACGCCCACGTGAGCGAGCGTTCTGAACCATGCCGAATCGCGGCGTCGACGTCGTCCTGCACGCTTTCCAAAATTCGAGGCTTCGGAATTCGCGCGCTCGATGGCAGGGAAGTTGGAAGGGGTGATCCGAAAATGGTTACGCTTTGCGTCGCGATGACAAAAGTATCCACCGAAGCACTCGTTGCGATTTCTGCTTCCGACGCGACGTACTCAAAACGAACATCACATTTCTTCACCATGTGTGCGTGACGAGGTAGCCA
>Ga0163111_10000932_pt1 | contig 17662 bp, 32 predicted proteins | sample CRUFie1St18metaG_FD_109645 | JGI IMG/M metagenome (GOLD analysis project Ga0163111, IMG submission 109645) | Marine microbial communities from the Costa Rica Dome - CRUD Field 142mm St18 metaG | ecosystem: Environmental > Aquatic > Marine > Oceanic > Photic zone | place: Costa Rica: the Eastern...
ACACAATTAGGTACACGTTTTCCGAACATGGTTTTCATGCCCTTCTTTTCGTAACCTTTCCAACAGCGTGTTCCTTCAGTGACTTCTAAAATACGCATTAATCTTTATCCCAACTCTTACTTACTTTATCTGTGTGGATTGGTCCACCGCCTGCCCATGTTCTACAAGTTCTGGCACTATGACATTTAAATTTATGCATCCAACAATAACCTAAGTAACCATCTTCATCTTCTAATTCACCCGGCATACATTCAAGCATACGTGGACTTATATCAAAAGCCGCACAACTATTACATAAAGTTTTTTCTGCGGCGTCTACACTTGTTTTCCAAAACTTTGCAATCTTTTCATAGTAGTCGCCTGGAAATTTTACATTCAATGGCCCGTATTGTATATGGTCAGCCTGTATAGCGGCATTACGATTTTTAGTATTAAGTTCTAAATCTTGTGTTGCTAGTGGACAACCTTTTTCACCGGCTTCTATAATTGCAATTAAGTTTCTCATTACTTACTCTTGTTCCCCCAATTTTTGGCACCAACTTTTCTGCATTGTACTAACGCACCTGATGCATATGCACTTGGCCAAACTTTGTATCTACTTTTTACTTTATGATAACAAGCGTCTTTTTCACCAGCCGCTTCGTCAAATTGTTCTTCAGTAATTTCTTCACCTACTGAACTTAATTTTTGTTCAAGACTATCAAAGTATTCATCTTTGACATCTTTCATAGCAATCATTCTTGCTTTTTCTTTTTCTTGTTGACGTTCACCTTCCATATATGCATGGAGTGATTTCATCTTATCATGAACACCACTTAATTTGTTTTGAAACCATTCGGGAAATATTCCACCATCATGTACAGCATCTTTAATTTCATCAGCCGCGTATTTGATAAACGCAATCTGATTATCTAGCATTTCTGCTTCGTAACTTGATGCTGGCTCATCGTATTTGTCTTCGTTTGCCATTGATTGCTCCTACAATTAAAATTTATTATAGTAGTATTTAGCGTTTGAGGGGTCCGCCGAAGATAGAAGTCCCCTTCATATCCAATGCGTTGTCTGTGGGTTTTTGTGCTTTTGCTTTAGGTGGATTAGGTAATCCGCCCATTAAACCGTACTTTTTGCGTGTCTTTTTATCTCCTATAGCAAGATGTGGACTTGCTACAGTGGCAATATTACCTGCACTTGTAGCACCTGCTGTAGCAGTTTCTTTCATATACTGCTGTAGCCTATCTTCTAGAGATAATTGTTTGTGTTTTTCCTTGCGTGGAATAGTTTTTGTTTTGTCTTTATGCGTTCCAGCGGCACCGCTTTTACGTAGTGCTTCCATATCACGCCAGTTAGGATCACGTGGCTTGTTTGGTTCTGGTTTCTTTTTTGCTTCTTGTATCTCTGTTATACGCATAATAATATTTACCTGTCTTTGAGTATATTTTTCATAGTATTACTTGCTGTCTTTGTAAAGAATCTAGGTGCAACACTATGTATTAATAGTGCAGGCACTAACAACTGTAATTTAACTGCTGTTTTAAGTGCTTTACCCATATGTTCTAAACCAGTTTCGCCTACTTCTTCTAAATGTAATTTACATTGTTTACTAAACATCATTACTTCTTTCTGCCGCTTTTCATGTTTGCACACCAGTGATACATTTTTGCTCTTTCACCACTAGCATTTTTTGCTTTTTTACGTAACTCAGATACACTGCCACTGCAACTTGCACCTGCACGTTTTACTCTCCCCGGTCTACTTTTACCTTTTACTTTACCATCAGCAAAGTTTTCTAATATTCCTAAAATTTGATCTGGAGTATACTTGCCACTTTGTAATGCTTCTTTTGCCATTTTAGTTGCTGTTGCATACATGACTGCTTCAGCATCATCACCGTAGCGTTTCTTAAAATCTTTCTTGTTTTTCTTCATACCTTTTACGATACGTTCTTTTTCTTTTTCTTCGCCTTTAGTAAGTTCACGTTCTTTTACTTTTTCATCTTTATTAAGATGATTCATTAACGTTTGAAATGTTCTTTCAAATTTATGATCTTTGTGTTTAACACCAATACCACCTGCGGCATTCCATTTATCAATGTTTTGTCCAAAGTCATCTATTAGTATGTTGGGAGTACCATCACTTTGCTGTGCGTACTTGGCTTTGTTTCCTGTGATGATTACTGCTTTAGGTGGAAACTGTTTGAGATTCTTTTCTACCCACATACGTTTATGTGGTTCTGATCTAGGATCGTCTGCCAGTGGCGAACTTAAAATTGTATAACTTCCTTTAAGTTTGCGAACCAAAGCCAATAGTTTTCCTGCGTTAGGAGTTGGTCTTAACTTCAACCAAAAGTCGTCTTTATCTCTAATTGCTTGTAGGCCTTTATCGATATCTTTGATATCACGAAAGTTTTTCTTGCCCATTAATTTTGCCCATGCATCAAAGAAGTCAACAAGAACGCCATCCATATCAATGAATATTTCGTTTTTAGTTTTATTTGCTAATTCAACTAATCTCATTTTTTACGTCCTCTAAATCCTTTAAAGCCTGCACCAGTCATATATGGTCTTGAAAACCATAATTTAAACCATTCTGGGTCTCCTGGTTTAACACCTAGTTTACGCTCTTTATCTTTTAATGCCTGTGCAGTGTGTGACATATTTTCTAACGATTGTACATTATCATGACGTACTATGTCAACCCCTGCTAACTTTTTTAATTCGTCTAAGGTCATTATATTAATTTTAAACTTTTCATCATTTTGCGTAGAGTGCCTTTGTTTACATCTTTTGTGGTGTTTTGTTTTGTTATAATACCAACACCAGCGGCTTCTGTACTTTTTATTGCATCTTGTTTAAATGCTTTATCTACGCCAATTTTACTTGCTAAGGCTCTACGTTTTTTAAGTTTATCTGCAACACTTAATTCTTCTGGTTCAGGTGGACGTCTTTTAACAGTGTTTCTTTTTGGAGTTCTAGTTGCAAACCCCATTATCTCATTTACTTCAAGACCCATTCCTTTGCGTACTCTAGCAAACATTTGTTTTGCAAGTGTTTCGCCTCCTGATACACCTTGTGCAAAACTATCAAAGTCGTCATTTGCGGCAAACTGTCTTAACTTACTAGCACTCATACCAGCAACACCTTCAGCATCAGGATCACGTTCTCCACTGCTTACTACTTTTGCATTTGCAAATTTAAAAGGAATATTACCTTTTTGATCTGGCTTGTTATTGTACTTGTCAATTAAATCTTGATACTGTTGTACTCTATCACTACCAGCAACTACGATAACATTATCATATCCTTTGCCTTGTAACATTTCAAACATTTGAATAATTGTTTTTACATTTGTATTTCTATCCACAGGTATATTAAACATCTCTTGAGCAAAATGTAATTTTTCTGCGAATGATAATGGATCTGTTTTAGGTTTTTGTGTTTTAGTTAAAAACAACATAGGATCACCCATAAACTTTTTTGCATGTTGATTAACAACATCTATAACTTTTTGGTGACCAATAGTTGGCGGATTCATTCTTCCCCAAGCAACTACTGCTGTCTTCTTTGATGGTGCTTCAAGCAGTTCGTTGAGTAGCATTATGCCTCCTTAGGATCGTATGCGCCGTCTTTAATATATGATAAGTGCTTTTCTGCTAGTTTGTTACAAATACTAGCCATTAATTTTTTTGTGTATACTTCTTCTGTTTTACCAGGGGTTCCGTAAGTTTCATTGTATTTCATGCAACCTGCTGTTACCATTTTTTCAAAATAGGGTGCAACTTCTTTAACTGAATCTTTTTCAATTATATTTTTTCTTTTAAGATCGTGTACTGCTGGTAGAAAAAATTCTTTGTGAAGTTCGTCATCGTTGTCGATGAAAAACGTTAGATCATCAATTAAATCGTATTGTGGTTTATTATTTTCTTCTGGAGTAAACAGTTCTTTTAATAACATTTGTGATTACCATTTCTTACATGACCAATAACGTGCTTTATGTTTTGGACCCGGTGAATCACAATTATGTCTAGCACGGAAACTTTTACGTCTAGCAGGATTAGATTTTTTAATTCTCATATCTGGATCACCAAAGTTAACTTTTACCACGTTACCTTTTGGATTTTTAACATAAACTTTGAACTTTTTAACATCACCACGCATTGGTTTATTAAGTTTTACATTGCGTCCTTGATATTCTGCTTCTTCAATATGTTCATCATTTTCTTCAATCCAACCAAATGTTTCATAAAAATCATCACCATGTAGTGTAACATCTGATAAGTTGTTGAACCAAGTTTCTTCTTCAGCAACTGGCTCTTCTTCTTTTTCTTCTTCTTCAACTGGTGCTTCTGTAGATTCCATTTCTTTTGCATCAGGCTCATCATCGTCTTTGTATTCGATGTCAGCATCTGGATCTCTTTCAAGTTCCATACTTCTTAATGCTTGTTTAATAACTTCAATGGCTAATTTTTGTTCTGGCTTACTTAACTGCGAAAGCATCATATTGCCTTGTGCAAGTTTTTCACCTAACATACCTACGTGTCCGCTTAGGTCCATTTGTGCATCACTTGAAGGTTTAATTCTTGATGCAATTTCACCTAGTAATCTTGCTGGAGAGTTTTTCAGTTCGTCTTGGAATAGGGCAAGTTTTGTTTTAGGATCATTTACATCTTTACCTTTAAACTTCATATTGTTAGCACTGCTAAACTTTATTCCGCTTTGTGTTGGTGGTGTAAATGTAATATCTTTTACATGATTTATAGCATCATCAAAAGATAGCCTTTCTGGCTCTTTTTTAGCCTCTGCATTCACTGCATCTATTTTATTAATTAGTTCTCTGAAATCCATAATATACTCTCCTATGTGAGTATTTATTACAGATTGGTTCTTTTATCTATGTTGTTTGAACACCACTTTTCTAGGCTCTGGTGCTGTAAATTCATATCCAGTCATATTACCTACATAAAAGCGTCCTTGCCAAACCAAGCGTATACGCACTGTATTAAGGATTACGTCCATATGTTTACCTTCATGGTAAGAATACAGATCTGCTTCAACAACTTGATCGTTGTCTGTACAAGTAACTGCTATTGTTTTTGGAAGTTCTTCTCTGTATTGGGCCATATATATCTCCTTGAATTTGTAGGTATAAAAAAAGACCCCCGAAGGGGTCTTCTTTCACTTTTTTAATTAGGCTACGTTTGAAGCAAGTGCTTTGTAACCTGCCGCAATTACTTTACGGCTTGCAGTACCCAAACGATATTTGTTTGTTGTTCTGCCTTTTGTATCAGTGTGCGTGTTAAGGTACACAGGATATCCTGAAAACCTTAGCGCCTGGATTACTGCCGCAGGATTACCTGCACCAAAACGTGCTTTGATCTGCTTTGCAGTAAGTTCCTGTCCTGATGAAAGGGCAGTAAGTACTTTAGATTGAATTGTGTTTGACATTATTTTCTCCTATTGTCTAGTGAAAACCAATTTTTCACTTTCACTTGTATATAATACAGTAATATAAGATGTTTGTAAAGACTTTGTTTAGCCAAAGTGGCGTCGAAACGCCACTCTGTTTATCCGATTTATGCGGCAACTGTATTGATTACAGTTTTGTTTGTGTTAGAAAGTAAACTTACTAACTGTTCTTTCATCGCCATAGCACCTTGTAGGTTTGATGTACCTAGTACTCTTACGTTGAAATCATAACCAGCATCTACTAATTTTTTAGTAGCAGTTGGTCTTGACATTTTTAAGTTTGCAAATTTAATTGCTCCACCGTTAACAGAACCGTTTACCATGTACTTGTTTGCTTCTTCAACGAATACGCCAATTTTTGAATTTACGTTTCCTTTTTGAAACTCTCTAGTATATACAACGAATTGTTTTGATCTAGCCATTTGTTTCTCCTTGTTATGATTATTAAAAAAGTGTCTAAATAAATTAAACATAATATATACATAATACAACAAATCGTTGTAAAAAGCAAGTACTTATTTTACCAAAATAGATAACAAAGTGGTTGACAGATGTGGTAAAACCAACTATACTGTGTACATAGTTAGATAAAAGGAAATCCAAAATGCAGAAACAAGTACCAATCAAAGATGCTATCAATCTGGCTGTCCAAGTTTATCGTAAAGCAGGCAATCAGTACAATAAAGAAAATGTGTACAATTATAAAAACACAGAAGATGGTCCTTTGGAACAAATTACAATCAAAAGTAACAAACAGATTCTAAAAGAGTTGTTTGACAAAGACCAACTTGTAATTGATCCAAAGTGTAATGATATGGTTGAAGATATCTACAATCACTATCAAGGATTGGTTTTCAAAGTGTTATCAGATACTGCAAGTGATTTTGTAGAACGGATTTATAAGATTGTAACTAAAGAAATGGTCGAACGCAAAGATCTTGGGTTCGTTGCTCCGTTGCCTGCACTTTACGAACAAGAAATGGCAAGAGACCTTTTTATAGAGGAAGTAAGTAAATCACAACATCTTGGTACTCTTGGAACTAAAATGAATACTCGTGCAATACTACATGAAGCACGTTATATTAGAACACGTGACTTCCATGTTTATACTTTTATTAGTGATGGTAATTTAATCTCACACTTTTCGCAAAAAGGTATTACTGAATGGGGTGCTATTCCAAAACTACGTGAAGGCAATGAATATAATATAGCATTCAAGGTAAAACGCCATGGTCATAGCAAGTTTTATAATTGTAATGAAACTTTAGTGAATTATCTTAAAATTAGCGACTAGAGTCGTCGCCACCGCTTACTTCGATATCAAAATCTTTTGTAATGGCTTTCGCAACTGTGTTAGCCATTTCTTCTGCTGTAGCATCGTCTAAATCTTTGTTTAATGCTACTTCATATACATGCATACCTTCAGTAGTATATGATTCAAACATTATTTCGCCGTCATTGCTTTCATTTAAACTTTCGTTTACAGTTGATGCCATTGCTCCTGCAAATACTTTTAGGAAAGCATCACCTTGATCTTCATTAAAAATAAATCTTATAAAATGTTCGTTCATTAGTAGTTTACCTTAATTGAATTTATACGTCCGTTTGTATATGTTGCAACTGCTCTTAACCAAATAAAGTTACCTGTAAAATTAGCAACAAAGTCTGTGTCAGTGTCCGAGCCTGTGGTGTATGTAGTTCCTGCTACGTCAAACCAGTCAGATCCCGCAGGCGAAGTGGCTAACGAAGCCTGCATTTTGACCGTGCCTGAAAAATCTGTAATAGCATAATGGACAGTGTGCAAACCATCTCCTCCTTTGTAGTATCCGTCACCTTTAACTTTATCAGTAGTAAGTACAGTTTGTGTACTGTCTGCTTCAGGTGTTTGTGCTACAGGAGTGATTGCAGTCCCGTCTTGATCTATAAATTGTAATGTTGTACTATTCGCTGGCATACAGTTATTTATGTAATTTTTATCTTATAGGCTTTTGCAATACGAGCAATATCCATACCTTCAACATCACGTACATCATTTAATTTAACGTTGTATTCGTGGTGTCTACCAGCATAATCTTGTTCCCATGCAACAATACCGTTTTCGTTTGCAGTTGACACGTTGACGTCTTTGTCAACAATTACTACTTGACCGCCTATGCCATTTGCTTTGACAGTAGCGTTAATAGTAGTGCCATGATTGATTACTTTACGTTTGATTAGTTCTTTAATTATTGTGTTGTTCATCTAGTTCAGCCTCCGTTATATATTCTTGTATGTTTCTAATTGTGTCGCCTAAGTACATTTGTAATAGTAGCATCATTTCTGAATTTGTACTGTATAAAAACTTTCCATCTGAATACAAATATCCACGTCTTATACTATTTGTTAAATTGCCTGATGCTTTTAATTCACCGTTGTAGTTGCTTATCCATTCGCTAAATCCTGCTTGTTGTACAACTTTGCCACGTAAATTAATTTTGTATCTATATTTGTCGTATGGTAATTTTTTGCAAATGATTGTTGTTGGGTTTTCATCAAAGAACTTACTATGTGCTTCATTCTTTGGCCAAACAATTTCATTTATTTCATTTTTAAATGTATTTGTTAAATCTAACCATAGACTTTCGTCGTTTGTATAAAAAGCAAGTTTATTGCCTTCGTTACGTATTTTGCTATCTTTATTGTAATTTGTTGTGATCCAGTTGTATAGTTTATACAATGTAAATCTATTTTCCCAAACTTCTTTGTTTGCTTTGTAACGACCTTCATGCAAGTCAAGATTCATGTTAGCATAATGATATGAGTGGTTAGGATTAGATATACCCGACCATTCTTCTAATCTTTCAGCACTAAAAAGTTTTTCTATTTCAGATCTACTTGCGTATCTCAGATAACTTGTTCTTGGAGTTTTTACAACTGCTTTGTATTTGAACTTGTTAAAAAATAGTTTACTGGTGTGTTGCGTTATCAACTTCGGCATCCTTTTCTTTTGTAGGCATAAATTCCTTTATGTCTAGTTTAATGTTCTCGCCGTCTAAGTCTACAGTAACGTGTCCGCCATTAACAAGTTTGCCAAATAAAACTTCTTTACTCATAGGCTTTTTAATTTCATTGTCAATTACACGCTGAAGTGGTCTCGCACCCATTTTTTTGTTGAATCCTTTTTTAACAAGGAAGTCTTTAACTGTTTGTGTAAGTTCAATTAATATGCCTTTGTCTGCTAACATATCATTTACTTCTTTAATAAATTTGTCAACAATAAGCATCATAGTTGATCTTTCAAGTCTATCAAACTTAATGATACCATCTAATCTGTTTCTAAATTCAGGAGCAAAAAAGTCAGTAACAGCATTATCATCTTCTCCTGAACGATCCATGTCACCAAACCCTATGCCGTTTTTCTCCATCTCTCTAGCACCTAAGTTACTTGTCATAATAACAATAGCATTTCTTGCATCTGCTTTTTTACCATTTGAACCTGTAACAAAACCGTGATCCATAAGTCCTAGTAACACATTTGTAACATCTTTGTGTGCTTTTTCAATTTCATCTAGTAGTAGAATACAGTTTGGATGCTCTTGTAGTTTTGTAATAAGTTGTCCTGCATCTTCTTCAAAGCCAACATAACCTGGAGGTGCACCAATAAATTTAGCAACAGAATGTCTTTCTTGATATTCACTCATATCAAAGCGTACAAGTTCAACACCCATTTCACTTGCTAAAACTTTTGCTGTTTCTGTCTTACCACAACCTGTAGGTCCTACAAACAAAAACGAACCAACTGGCTTGTTAAGACTTTTTAATCCTGCCTGTGCAATAAAGATTTTATCAAGTAAACCATCTATTGCTTCATCTTGTCCATATACTTTAGTTTTCATGCCACCTTCTAGATCTTTAAGTGTTTCTGTTTCTTTGGCCGCAATCTGCTCTAATGGAAGATTAGTCATTTTACTAACTTCAAAAACAACTTGATCATGGTCTACTATACCATTAGTTTCGTCTTTTACTTTAAATCTAGCACCAGCACGATCAATAATATCAATTGCTTTATCTGGTAATTTTTTATCTGCCATATACTTTTCTGAATACATTACTGCATCGTCAATTGCTTTGTCAGTAATTGTAACACCGTGATGTTCTTCATAATACTTTTTAAGTCCATGTAAAATATCTATTGTTACTTCTGCACTAGGTTCATCAACAGTTACACGTTGGAACCTACGCATTAATGCACGATCTTTTTCAAAGTGTTTTCTATATTCTTCCCATGTTGTACTTGCTACAACTTTAATTGTTCCTTTACCTAAAGCAGGCTTTAACATATTAGCCATATCATTTGATTGACCACTTCCGCCTGCACCAGCACCACTCATCATATGTGCTTCATCAATAAACAAAATCGCTTTGTCTTTTTTCTCTAATGCATGAATAACCATTTTAAGACGTTCTTCAAAGTCGCCTCTGTATTTGCTTCCTGCAACCAAAGCACCAATATCTAAAGAATAAACTGTGCTACCTTTAATAAACTCAGGCACATTATCATTTGCTATTTCAACAGCAAGTCCTTCAGCGATAGCAGTTTTACCTACGCCAGGATCACCTACCAACATTACATTTGCTTTTTGTCTACGTGCAAGTATAAGCACAGTTTCTTCAATTTCGTTAGCACGACCAATCACTGGATCAATCTTACCACGTTTTGCTTTTACAGAAAGGTTATCACAGAATGAACTAATAATTTTTTCTAATTGTGAACTGCTATATTGTTCACTTGCCGCTTCACCAACAATTTGTTCTGCTTCAATAAAGTTACTAAACTTCTCTGAATCAATACCATGCTTACGCATACAGAACGCACTAAAACTTTTCTTTTCTTTGAGCATACTTAAAAACACATCAATAGGATCAATAGTAGTTCTACCACTAAACAATGTTTGTGTAAATGCTCTGTTAAGCATTCTTTCCATTGCTTGTGTCTTTTTAGGTCTGCCTTTGAAATTAGGATCAACAATATCAGTAAGTTTGTCGCCAATAAAATCTGTAAGATCTTTTTTAATTTTTACTGTGTCTGCACCAAATTCTGAAAGTGTTTGCTCAAACTGTTCATCACATACTAGTGCCATTGCAAAATGTTCAATGGTTACATATTCATGCTTGGCAGTTTGTGCCAACTTGATTGCTTCTTCAAAAATACCTTCTAATTGTTCATTAGGTTCAAGCATTAACTATTCCTTTTTTAATATTTTTCATAGCACGTTTTGTAGCCATGCCCCATTTAAGATGAGAAACTCTGTCTTTAAAAACAATACCGTTTAAATGATCGCATTCATGCAAATAGCATCTAGCATCATAACCTTCTATTCTACCTACTTGTTTTTCTCCGTTTTCGTCCCAAAACTCTGCAACTATCCAACTTGGTCTTTTAATTTTTACAAATACACCTGGGAAACTTAAACACCCTTCTACATCTAAAACTAAATCTGTGCTAGAATCTAATACTACTGGATTTATAAAAATTTGTGCTTTATCTTCAAATGCTTTACTACCCATTGTAAATGCCGCAGTTTCAATGCCTACTTGACATGCACTTAAACCTACACCGTTGTTTGCAAACTGTGCCTCTAACATTTTTTCTTTTAATTCTTTTGGATCCATAATTGGATTCTCAAAATCAAATGCTGGCATTGACTTATCTAAAATTTCTGCTGGGTATTTTACAATTTCTAACATATTATATACTATACTTCCTTTCTAGTTTTTGTCAAGACCCTTGCTCGTTCAATTAGGTCTTTATGATGTTCATTTAAATTCTTTGGAACAGTTCCCTTTACTTTTATGTATAACGTTCCAATACCTGGGGCGTTCACTATTGGCATACCTAAACCCTTCATACTAAAAGTAGTTTCAGGTTGTGTTCCTGCAGGTATATTTAATACAAATCCTTTGTCAAAATGGTCAATTTCTACTTTACAACCTAGTATTAATTCATATACAGTAACTGATATAGTTTTGTATAAGTCGCAACCATCTCTGTTGAATCTTGGATCTCTTTTAATCTTTGCTGTAACTGTTAAGTCGCCTGGTGGTACGCCTTTGATACTATCATCACCTAATCCACGTAATTTAATAGATTGTCCATTTTCAATACCTGGAGGCATTCTAGTATCTATTGTTTGTTTTCTACCACTAGGTAAAGGAACTTCAAATACAATGCTTTTGCCTTTATATGCTTCTTCTAAAGTAAGTTCATAGTTTATGTTAAGTGTTTTGTTACGAGATTGTCTTCTTGTTTGTTGTCCAAACATGTCGCCAAAAGGACCACCACCTTGACCAAACATTTGTGAAAACACTTCGTTTATATCTGCCATATTTCCAGTGTAATTGAAACCTTGTTGTTGTGGATCAGCAGTTCCAAACTGATCATACATTTGTTTCTTTTGTGGATCTTTTAATACTTGGTATGCTTCGTTGATTTCTTTGAATTTGGAATCATCACCGCCCGTACGATCAGGGTGATGTTGCATACTTTGTTTTTTGTATGCTTTTTTGATTTCAGTGGCCGAAGCGCCGCGAGAGATACCTAAAGTGTCATAGTAGTCCATAGTATTAATTATATGACAGAATTAGATATCTGTCAAGTGTTATTTGTCTGATTTTTTAGAAGTACCAGTATATAATCCAAACCATGCCGCACCAGCACCAACTACAATACTAATCAATCCTGATTGTTCCATTGTTGGTGAAGGAAGAGCCATGTACCAAATTACACATTTGTATAATAGAACAATGTATACAGTTAAGAACAATCTTGGAAAAATTCTCCAAGCATCAACTGCTCTTGCCATATGTATTAATTTTGCATATGGATTAACACCTAAGTCTTTTACACTTGTGTCTACTTCCAAATCCACTTGTATTTTTTGTTTAGGTTCTGCAACCTTTACATCATCAGCCATTATTTTTTACCCTCTAATTTTTGAATACGCTTTTCCAATTCGTCTATTTTTTTGGTTACATATGGATATTTTTTTCGCCATGCATCTTTTGGTTGCTCTAACCAAGTCCAACCATAACGTTCTACTAAAAAGTCTGCAATACGATCAAAATGACCATACATCCAAAGACCAATTCGTGTGCTTTTGAAATACGTAGAAAACGCAAGACCAAACAAAGACCCAACTAATGCTGTGTAAATCCACAGACGATCACTCGCCATTCTTTCAATCATTTCCCACATAATTCGCTCCTTTGTATTATGTGAGTATTTATTCAGGCTTGGTTGGTTTAGACTCTTTAGATTCGTAGTATTCGCGGTATTGATCTAATGTCATACCCTGCTTTATCATAAAAGCACGTATTTGTGCGAAGTTTTTTGCAAGTAATTCATAGTCTTCGTCACTTAACCCAAAAAGCACAGGATCTTTTCCTTGCTCTTTTAATTTTGCAAAAACTTCATCTGCATTTTCGCTTGTAATGATTACCCATTTGATATCCTCTAACTTAGGAATCTCAGGATTTGGTAAATCTAAAGGCGCTCTTTCAACTTCAGTTTTGAAGATGTCTAGTTGTCTTACAGAAGTACAACCACTTACTGCGATTGCAAGTATTATTACTAAAAATATATTTCTACTATTTTGCATATTCAACATAATTTGGATTTGCTAAACTAGGACATTCAGAATTGATCTGTGATTTCTTAGTTGCATTTATTTCCTTTTCTGTTAGTGGCGATCCCATTGCAATTTCTACACAACGCATTGCTTTTTTAGTAGCATTGTTAACAACACGTTCCACTGAACTTGCTCTTTCTTCTGCAAGTTTACCAATGTCACGTACTTCGCCTTTACCGTTAATTTTATTAAAGCGTTCATCAAGTGCTTTGAACTCTTTGTTTAAGATTGCATTTTTTTCTTCTAATGCTTTGTTAGCGGCTAATATTGCAGTAAAGTCTTTTTTCTGTTGTTCAATAACTGCTTTTTGATCATTTACTGACTGTTCTAACTTTGCATTGTTTGCTTCGCTTGTAGCAAGATCTGCTTTTAGGTTTTTAACGTAAATGTATCCACCACCTGCACCTGCCATCATCATTACTATTAATGCAATTTTGATTGAACTAAACATTTTCCTTTTCCACTAGTTTAATAAAGTCACCAACAGTTTGTACGTTGGCTTCGTCTTCTTCGCTAATTGTAACACCTGTTGCTTTTGATATAGCAACGGTCATTTCTACAATATCAAATTCGTCAGCATCTAAATCATCTATTAAGTGTGCTGTTGGCACAACTTTAGATTCATCTACGCCTAAGTGTTCTGCTATTGCTTTAATTACTTTGCTCATCTTTTTTATCTTCTAAATATCTAGGGTAACTACAAACCACTATTTCTAATGGTTTGTTATCCCCGTCCGTGAACGTTTCTGTTAATACGCCTTCGTGTGGTCTTCCACAATTTTGGCAGTACTTTATCATGCCATGCTTAAAGCAAGTTCTGTTGTTTCGGTATTTCTTCTAGTCCAACCTTTTCCAAACGTATCAAAAGTAGATAAACTTTCGTAATACTTTTGACGTGCTTCTTGGAAATTTTTGATTGTATCTTCTACACCATGTTTGCTTACATAATCATCTAAGCATTTTAGTGTGTTAGGACCAATACCACCATCAGCAACTGTGCCAATTAAAGTTTGTAAATATTTTGCTGAACGACCTGTTCCAGCGTTTACACCAAAATCAAAAACACATAAATCTAAACCACTTGGTAATTGATCGCCTTTAATACGATCCCAATAGTTTTTTCTGTAAATTGGAGCAACGTCTTCAACTTTAAGATCTTTCATATCTTTTTGATGTAAGTCGTTTTCCATTACCCATGATTCATAAACTCTTTTAGTAACACCTAAGTTTGTTTCTCCCCCTGGGTCTTTCGGGTGATTTACATATCCACCTTCGTGATGTAAAATTGTTTCCAAACACTTGTTGTAGTTTTCACTAGCCATATTTTATATCCTTTTCATTACCTTTGTTCTATTACTATTTGTAAAGAACAAGTTTTCACCAATTTTCTGTATATTATAGTTACCTAAAAACTTTGTAAGGAACAGTACTTCTGACATTGAATTTTCATCCAAACTAACTGCTCCAGCATATTTTGTAAGTAGTTCTTCTGTAGATCCAGTTTCTACTACTTCCATTCTAATTTTGCCTGAAGCATGTCTACCAAATTCAATTATGTTTTCTTTTACATAACGTTGTTCTGTTACGCCTTTGTTAAAGAATCTATCTAGTTCAACTTGGTTATACTCGTTTACCATACTTTCGTATGCACCACCATCTAGTGGAATATCATTTTCTGCATTTTCTACTGTAAAAGGTTTGCTTTCAATATTTTTATAATATCTATATTTCCAATCTTTAATATCTGCAAGATGTGAAACATCATCTAAAATAAGTCCTATGTTTTTAGGTAAGTGTCTATTTCTTTCAACTTCAACAAAAACATCATACTTTCCTTTACGATTTTCTCCTGTGCTTATATCTGCATCAAGGACAAAATCATATCCCTTTTCAATAAAGTTCATTAAATCTTTTGCTGGTTCTTGTGATTGAACTTCAAATGCTAGTACTGCTATTTCTTTGTCTTGACCCATTTTTGATTTGTATGAATCAATAGCAATAATTTCGTTTACAAAGTCTTTTAAATCTTTAGATTGTAGACTCATTATCAACTCCTATATCTGCGTCTGCATCTGCATCTGGTACAATGTCAGGTTGAGTTTCTGTTTGCTCAAGTCCTGCCATTACGTATTCATCAACTTCTCTCATGTAACCTTTGTACATATCGAACATAAGTTGTTTAGGCATACTAATGCTAACAATCCAAATAGGATGCTGATCTATTTTTCCTTTTTTAGTACCTGGCCTGTAATCATCTGGTGATTCAATTTTACGAGGCTGTGCTAAAAAGTCTTTTTTGTATGATACTTTACAACCGTAATCTAATAATCTACGTCCTGCTTGTGGATTAGGCATCTGCTCTCTAGGCCACATAAAACTACACTCTACAGTGTGCCTACTTACGTTAGGGCCTGAAATAAGTTCGCCTTTTTTCCAGTTTTCAAACACATACATGTCTAGTTCGTCTATTACACGTTCAAAGTCCTTTAAAACACGCATATGCGTATTAGACTCGTATATGGTCTTTACATTTTCAATTATTTTTACGATATCATACATACTTTAGTCTCCACTATTATTTATCGAATTAAGAGAATGTTCAAAAAATAAACATATTGGTTTATTATTTGCTGTACACCTTAAATACTTTTGCAGTCGGACAAAGTTCTAATTATTAAAAAGGAGGACGATTTGTCAAGAGCAAAACGTAAAGAACGCAATAGGGAGCGTTCGCAAATGGGTAATATAACATATATTAATCCAATCCCTAACAAAAGACGGCAAGTAGAGGTTCTTCCACGGAACCTTAGCCAAGAGACTTACCTAGAGACACTAAAAGACTACAAAAAGCACATAGTTTTTGCTATTGGGCCAGCAGGTACTGGTAAGACTCTAATAGGTGTACAAATGGCTATCAAGCAGTTTCAAGAAGGAAACGTAGATAAGATTGTGGTGACAAGACCCGCTGTAAGCGTGGACGAGCAACACGGCTTTTTACCTGGAACACTTGAGCAAAAGATGGAGCCATGGACTAAACCTATATTCGATGTTTTCAATGAATACTACTATCAAAAAGAAGTTAGCGGAATGCTACAAGAGGGGGTGATTGAAATTTCACCGTTGGCTTTTATGCGTGGTAGAACTTTTAAGAAAGCGTTTATTATAGCAGATGAAATGCAAAATGCAACACCAAGTCAAATGAAAATGTTACTTACTAGAATAGGTGAAGGAAGTAGAATGGTAGTAACAGGAGATTTGCAACAAGCAGATAGAATGAAATCAAATGGACTATTAGACTTTACACATAAAGTTGAATCCAAAGATAATTTAAATCATATAGGTGTTTGTACTTTTGGAACAGGAGATGTAGAAAGGCATGAAGCAGTAAAAGAAGTACTAGATATATACGGCGAAGATTAAATTTCCTTGTAGGGTAATTTTTTGAAAAGTTTAGTTTTGTCCGACTGCCCACTATACTTTTCATACTCAGGCATAGGTTCTTTAGCGTCTACAATATTAGGCCAGTTACCGTCGGTGCTGAAATAAAGGTTGTGTTTAAACCATGGATTTTCTTCATCGTCAGTTTGCCAAATGGCTTCTTCAGGACATTCCGGAACACATACTCCGCAGTCAATACATTCGTCCGGATTAATTACTAACATATTTTCGCCCTCATAGAAACAATCTACAGGGCATACATCAACACAGGTTGTGTGTTTACAATTTATACATTTATCGTCAACTACGTGTGCCATATTATTGCTCTTTAAAATTCATTGATATAACAATTCTGTTATCGTTATTTACTTTTTTATCCACTTCATGTTCAGTAAAACTTCTAAATATAAGCAATCTTCCTGATAATGGATAATACCAATGCGAAGGAGATGTAAGTTCATTAAAGTGATGTCCTTCACCGTTTTGCTTAGGAGTAATCTTTAATGGGTTATTCATGTCATTAAAGTAAGGACCTCTAAACGAAATAGGTACATCTGATGTATAACCTTCCAAATAAAAACTTGTGCTAATTGTACTGCCAGTGTGCATATGGGCAGGATTATAACTTCCTACTTTATAGTCTATACACCAAGATTCAAAGGGTTTATACTGTCCTGGAAAATTGTGTTCATTTGCATAGTCTTGAACCCTATTTGTTATCCACTCTGTAAGTTGATCAAATTTTTCATCTTTATGTATTTGATAATATTTTAATTCAGAATCATCATCACTAGGTATTGTTTTTAATATTTCTTTATAAGGGTTTTGTATATCGTTAATAAAAGGACAATCTGCTATTCCAATTACTGTGGGAAACAATTTTTCTAAATATATACCTTCATGAAATCTAGTAATATTATCCATTTATAGCACCCAATTATATACTCCTCTAATTGCAAGTAACAGATACATACCTTCCATTAATGCTCTAGGAGTATCACCATCTTTAACACCAAAGTAAATCCACATTGAACAACTTACTGTCGCAACTGCCCAACCCATCCACTGTACACTAGGGTTTCCTCCGCTTAAAAG
>Ga0163111_10000933_pt1 | contig 17661 bp, 24 predicted proteins | sample CRUFie1St18metaG_FD_109645 | JGI IMG/M metagenome (GOLD analysis project Ga0163111, IMG submission 109645) | Marine microbial communities from the Costa Rica Dome - CRUD Field 142mm St18 metaG | ecosystem: Environmental > Aquatic > Marine > Oceanic > Photic zone | place: Costa Rica: the Eastern...
GGCATCGCAGCGACTGGAGCACAACAACGTCTCGGAATCGCAGCAACCGGCGTTGAACAGCGTGCAGGCATTCGTGAAACCGGAGCACAACAACGTCTCGGAATCGCAGCCACTGGCAGGGAACAGCGACTGACTGAAGGTGAGCGTGGCCGTCAGCAACGACTGGGTATTGCTGCAACCGGCGTTGAACAGCGTGCAGGCATCCGAGAGACCGGTGCACAACAACGTCTCGGCATTGCAGCCACTGGTGTGGAACAGCGTGCAGGCATCCGGGAGGCCGGACAGCAAACGCGCTTAAGTGAGGCAGAGCGTGGCCGTCAGCAACGACTGGGTATCGCAGCCACTGGTGTGGAACAGCGTGCAGGCATCCGAGAGACCGGTGCACAACAACGTCTCGGCATTGCTGCAACGGGGGCAGAAACTCGCCTCACCGAAGCAGAACGCGGTCGTCAGCAACGACTGGGTATTGCAGCTTCGGGTGTCGAGCAGCGTGCTGGTATTCGGGAAACCGGAGCTGAAACTCGAGCAACCGAGCGTGTTCGAGGCCAGGAGCAGCGCGCCGGAATTGCCGCAACTGGCGTTGAACAGCGAGCTGGGATTGCAGCCACCGGCACACAACAGCGGTTGACCCAAGGACAACTGTTGGCGGGTCAAGAACGTCAAATTGGTCTTCGTGGCCAGGAAGAACGTCGTGGCATCGCCGCCTCCGGTGTTGAGCAACGGGCGGGCATCGCAGCGACTGGCGCTCAACAACGTTTGACTCAGGGTCAGCTCTTAGCTGGTCAGGAACGTCAGATTGGTCTTCGAGGTCAAGAGCAGCGCGCCGGAATTGCTGCAACTGGTGCTCAACAACGTTTGACCCAAGGTCAGCTCTTGGCTGGTCAGGAGCGTCAAATCGGACTTCGCGGTGTTGAAGAGCGACTCGGTATTGCTGAGTCTGGCAGACAGCAACGTGCTGGTATTCAAGAGACCGGAAGAGAAACTCGACTGACTGCGTTGCAACAAGAGATGTTCCGGCGCTATAAAGAGAACAGGGACTTCGAACAGGCGCAAAGCCAATATCGGGCATGATTGATTGGATTCACGAACTGACCGAAAAAGACCGTGAATCCTTTCTAGCCTTCTGCAAACAAGCAGTAAGTCCAATTCAGATTTACCTCTACGCCCGCTTCCTGGGGTTCTACGGATCAATCGTCGAATGTGATGAGTGGTCTAAGGAGAACTTCAAGAAGCGGGATTTTGGTGGAGTGCTCGAAGCTGAAATCGACGCCATGACGATGGATATCTCGAAGCTACGGGACGGCATTGACATGGGCATGATCAAACAAGACATGGGGGCGTCACGTATTGCGATGATGCAAAAGGAACTGCGGGGCACCATCAAGCAATTGAACGATGAGCGAATCTTGCTTGACAAGCAGGGCTTGATTCTTGCTGGTGCTGACCGTGCTATTCGAGAGATGTTAACGATTTTCCGCGATGATCCGATCGAAGGCCCATTACAAGAGGCCTCGATGGGTGTTTGGACAAAAATCTTCCAAGAGGAGTCTTAGTAGACTGATAAAAAGTCTTTGAAAAGATGTCTTTAGTAGATCCATATCACGATAGATATTTAGACAAGATGGGCAACGTGATTGGCGTCAGTTCTTATGGTCCTGTCGGCAGCCAGCGCATGACTCATACCAACCTCGGTTTAGGTGGCCTGGGAGGACGTTCACCTGAACCTGAATCAGGATTTGGTGTCTTAACCCCTCCTGGTTCTACAAAAGAAGGTAAGTTTGACATCTTGACGCCTCCAGGTTCACTTGAAGGTGGGTATGAGAATGCACTCGAGAATCTCTTCCTTCAACAATTTCTAGATAAAAGACGTAAATGATGTATGGCGCTATGCTTTGAGCATGGCAGGAACAAGTATTCATAGCGTATATCGAAGGACTGCACGTGCTGCAGCGCAGCAACGCATCGTTAAGAAGACTTCTAATATTGATGTCGAACGTGCACGAAAGGATTTTGCATATTTCTGTGATGTTGTAGGTGATAAACCACCGGCCACGCACCACAGGGAATGGCACAAGTATCTCTGTACCGGAGAGGATAGTGAATGTTTAATTGGTATCGGTGGACCGAACATCGATATCCTTGCCCCACGGGGTAGTGCTAAATCCACGATCCTCGGTTTGTACACAGCGTGGGCTGTTGGTGTTCATGCACTGGCGCGGAAACCTTTAAAAATCCTCTACATCTCCTACACGGTGGATGTGGCGCGACCTAAGAGTGCAGCCATCAAGAGGATCATCGAGGAGAGTAAGGCCTATAAGGAGATCTTCCCCACCGTAAAGATCGCGAAGGGCATCAACTCAAATGAGTATTGGAGTATTGATTGGAAGTTCGCCGGGATCCGGACAGCAGGTGAAGAAGAATTCACGGTGTGTTGTGCAGGTCTCAAGGGTGCAGTGACCTCCAAGCGTTCACACCTTTGCATCATCGATGACGCGATCAAAAGTGCGGACGACATTAAGAACCGGGACATCCGGCAAGCCATGGAGGACAACTGGAATTCAGTTATCGTCCCGACGATGTTTGAAGGTGGCCGGGCGATCTGTCTTGGCACCCGCTTCCGCCATGACGATATTCATAACTCCACGTTCATCCCAGCCAACAACTGGGTTCAGATCGTCCAATCTGCAATCTCGGTCGACGACAACGGTGATGAACAGTCCTATTGGCCGGAGATGTGGTCGCTCGATTACCTGAAGGATCGTCGCCGTCAAGCACCAATCGCCTTTTCTTTCCAGTACCAAAATCAGGTCGTCCAAACGAGCGAGCTGTCGCTCTCTCCTGATCTAATCATCAAAGGCACTATCGAAACCCAATTCGATTGCTTGGGAATCGGCGTTGACCTTTCCGCAGGTGTTCGGGAGCGAAATGACTATACGGTCTTCGTGATGGGAGGGCGAGTGGGAGGGAAGATTCACATTATCGACTGTAAACGTTTACGCATTATGGGTAACTTAGAAAAATTAGAAGCAATGATGGAGATGATGGAAGAATGGGGTGTTGTGCACAAAGAAAAGAATCAATATTTCCCTACTGGCACCAACATCGAGGTTTGGTCAGAAGCTGTGGCGTACCAGGCTTCATTAGAAGCTGACTTTAAACGAATTTGTCTAGGAGAACATGGACTTTATAACGTGAACTGGCATCCCGTTAAAGGTTTTAGAGGAGATAAGGTTGCACGTTTCCGTGGCATCATGGGCTTGTTCGAGCAGCATAAGATTGTCTTCAACAAGTACAGGAAGTTTCAGGCACTGAGAGATGAGATCATCAACTTCGGAGTCTCCTCTCATGATGACTGTGTCGATGCACTCGTCTGGTTGTGCAACGGACTAATGACAAGGGGGAAACTAGAGTTAGAGTATTGACGATTTAAACTATAGTTATTCAACGCGATGTCTCCCAGCTATTTTGAAGTAGAACTTGAGCAAGATGCTTATGGTTCTGCCATCCTGCCTCTGCCGGATGAGCTTTGTCACGACATGGCCCTACAACCAAACGAACGTTTTGATGTAGAGGTTGAAGACGGGACAATCATTTTCAAAAGAATTGAAGCTGGTTACGATATTGATCAGTAGACCTTTTTAACAGAATGGGCGATAGTGCTAAATCTCAACTTGACTCTATCCTCAAAGCGGTAGTTTCACGCGATAGTACAGGCCCTGCGGACACCATGTTGGTGAACGCTCACCTCTCCCAAATGAAAATGTTTGGGATCAGGCAGGGTGTTGAGTTTTATCCAATGCAGGACAACCTCGGCACGCAGCGCTACGACTTTATCCAGCAGGTAATTAAGTTCAATCGGCTTGATGCACGGCTCGACTCTATCTGGGATCGTTTCCTGGCTTACGGCAAGGGACTGTTCTATATCCGACCAACTGAGAAAACTTATCGTATTTATTGGTTCGACCGCGATTCTTATCGAGCTTATTACTCTCCCGAAGGTGACCTAGAAGAAGTCATCATTATCTATCCATATAAGGTCAAGTCCTCCAAAGGTTTCAGTGGCGTTGGCTTGAACACCAATAAACGGTACATGCGTCTTCGTATTACTGCTGAACAGATCGAGGAATACCATAGCGAGCAGGAGATCTCGTTCGATAACGAGGCAATGGACTTCCCCTTCACTGACAAGAAGGTCGTGAAGAACAGCATGGAGTTCATTCCTTGCGTTGAAGTTCTCAATAACCCTGACGCCTTCGGAACCGATGGTGCAGGTGAATTCGAGTGGCTGGCCAATCAGATCATCGCTCACGATGAAATGGTCAAGAACATTAGGGCAAACCTCTCGTTCTTCGGCAATCCAACACTGCTTTCATCGCGTCCCAAGCAAGACATTGTTGAGTACGACTCAAGTGATCCTGCCCAGCGTCCCAGCATCTCGAGTCAGTCTGGATTCCAATCAGAGTTTTTCCTGTCCAGCTCCACGTTCAAGCAGGACAACGTTACTCGTGAGTCACCGGGCTACAACGGCAAGCCGGGTTCTGGCATGCGTGTGCCAAGGGTCATTGCAAACCTGGAGCCCACTGACCGGGTCGGATTCATTACACCGAATGCTGTCAGTACTGACCAGGCTCGTTACGCGGAACAGCTCCGTAGTGAGATCCGCCTTGCTCTAGGTGGTATCGACGATCTGAGCATTACCAACGTCACCGCCACTGAGTACAAGTCGGCTTACGGACGTGTTAGTGCCACAGCCAAGAAGAAGTGTTTGCAGCTCTACACCTATGGCATCTGCCGTTGCCTCGAGCTGATCATCTTCCAAGAAGAACAGATTTTCCGTAAGTCGCTGGCTTACGAGAGCGGGATTAAATATCCCGTTTTACCTGAAGAACCTGACGAGAAAGCACTCGAAAAATACGAGAAAGCAAAAGCTCGTTATGAGAAGAAACTTCAAGCTGCGATTGACAAAGCAATCGAAGATCAGGAATTACCTCCAGGTGTTCTTGGTCTGGCGCCGGACGGTGATAGAACTGTTCACTGGCGTTGGCTTGGACCTGTGTATGAAGATACAACACAGGATAAACTCAACCAGTCTATTTTCACCAGAAACTTGCAAGAGTTAGGTGTTGATAGCATTGAAGCACTGAAGTATCTATTCCCTTCTAAAACGGATGACGAGATCGCGGGCATGCTCTCCGGTTTCCCATTCCGTGTGGTAGGGGAAGTACAGAGGGCTTACTCCGCATTCATTGATCTCATCAATCAAGAGATGCGGACACCACATCCGCAGCAACCGAATCTCCCGATGGCTGCGGATCCGAGACTAGATCTCACCCCCTTCCTTTATCGCACACTCGAAAGCCTACAAAAAGAGGTAACTTATGCAGGCCGATACCGCAATGCCGACCCAATCGGCACCCCAAGTATCCCCGACCCAACCGACCAGCTACGCGGCTCCGGTAGCGCAGACGGCGGCACAGGCTCCGGCGGTTTCTACCAACAACCAATGGGTGGCACCGTACCAGCAGGTGACGGCCCCAGCCCCGCAAATGCCGGCCCAGATGGCAGCCCAAGCGCCGGTCTCAACCCCTATTCAGTCCGCACCCCAGCAGTACCAGGCGACTCCACAAGCGGAGAACCCTTACCGGGAAGCATTCAACAAGGTGGTGGGACTCCTGAGTTCGCCCGTCCAATTCCCGTCCCTGGGTCAACAATCGACTCAGACCCAAGCAATCGACCCGGCCAGCTACGGTTCCCAACAGGCTCCCCAATTCAGCAGCCTGGGGATGCAGACCTCTTCGCCTTCGATCAACAACAACCAGGCATTCTCCAGCGACTCTTCCCTAACCTCTCTGGAGATCAGCCCGGACCAGCTCCGCGCCAACGGAGTAAGCGAAGCAAGTCTTGAGATCATTGACCACTTCGGTCCTGATGTCCCCAAGGTTCTGAACGACTATGCCTGCCAGGTTGAGGATGCTCTGATCCAAACCAACCAGCAGCTCGTCCAGGCTTGTGAACTTCTTCAAGAGCTCTCCAATGAGCACAAGGCTTATGAAGCCATCCTGACTGACCCCGACGTGCTTGCCGACTACACCTGTGAGTTCTTCGGCGAGAACGGCCCTCACCCGATCCCCGATGAGGCTGTCCCCGTGGCCCCTCAGGGCGTCCAGCAAGTCGGTCAGCAGCTCCAGCAGCAGGCTGCCCCTACCCGTCCTCAAATGCCCGTTCCTCCTCAGCCCCAGGCTCCTGCCAACGCTGGTGACTTCTGGAACAGCTTCGGCAACCTGGCCGACCGCGACCCCTCTAACGCCTGGCGTTATCTGAATTCTGCTCAGCAGAATCCTGAGGTGTTCCGCAACAAGCTCCTCGTGATGGAGTGATACCTAGACTTCACTAAGTCTAAAATAGGGGGTAGGAAAATGCCCCCACTTTTTTAATATATTATGGCTAAAAAGAAGGCAGGAGCAAGAGAGAAAGCTGATCAATTTCTGGCGGCAATCGGTACTGCTGGCGGTCCGATTGGTGCTCCCGGTCTTGTTCAGTTTGGTGCTGGCGACACTTCACGTCAGGTCATGGCTGGCAACACCGACGAATATGCAGCGCTCCGAATGCAGGACATGGAAACCCAAGTGGGTAATCCCAATGCTCCTCAGCCCCGTATGCCACGCGATCTGGATAACTCTTATCTCAAGCTCAACCTCCCTGGTTCTCCCCTTCCTCGGAATGGCCTCCTGGTTCCTGGGATGCTGAGTTCTGCAGAGATAGTTCAAAACCAAATTGGCGTAGATCAGCAATATCAAATGATGCAGATGATGCCTCCCACGGGTCAGCTTCCCGTTGGTTACCCTCCGATGCCAAACCAAAAAGGTAAGAAATGATGGACTCTAAGAAAGCCAAAGAAGCTCTTGGTAAAGCAACGATAGCCAAGGCCGTTTTAGCTGCTGCAGCTGAACAGGCGGCTGCCGAAGGTCCTATCAATCCGGAAATTCAGGCAATGAATCCGGCTCTTCAGCCTATGGATGGCTATGTAAATCCTATGGGTCGGATGGGCACCGTGCCTCCGGCTCAGTATTCACCAGGCAACATGATGGGTGGTAACCCAATGATGCAATTCATCAATCCGGAGACAATGTAGTGGGCGCCAAAATGAAAAGTGTGATGGAAGCCGCTCACACCCAACTTTATGCTCCTGAGCCAAAGCCAGAGGTTCCCCGCATGGCCGGCCAAGCTTTTGAAAAAAAGACTTCTGCCAAATACAAACCGACAACCGGAAACGAGTACCGTTCTGTTGGTGATTTCAGAGATTTCAGTTGAAACTTAAATAATCAGATTGATAAAGCATTGCTATAATTTTTTGTAATGGAATGAAAATTTCCATATTCCGAGGACTTTTGTCCTCAAGTATCAGCGCTTAAAACTTAGCTGAGAAACTATTATGTTCATCGATAACGACTTTCCCAAGCTGTTGGGTGCGGAACTGTACCGCCCCCACCCGGCTTATGTCGTGGAGATGGCTTGCGAGCCCGTCGTAGTCCACGACTTTACCAAGCAGCCTGGTCAGACCGTGCAGCTGGATCGTTACCGTTTCTTCGGTAACCCCGGCACCAAGACCAGCCGCGAGCGTACCCAAGACCAAACGATCGGTACTGCCAACAGCCGTTCGATCGTCAAGGACAAGGTGCTTGTGTCTCTGCGTGAGTACACCGGCCCTGCGGATCCGAACAACACCAATCTCCCGAGCACCTTCAAGATTGCTCGCGAGACCCTGATGACCGCTCAGCGTCTTCTGCTGGACACCGGGAACCTCAACATGTTCCACCAGTCCATCGGTTCGCTGACCCTCCTCGACGACTATCGTCGCTGGCGCGATCGTGTGTTCCTGGACGAGCTGTTCAAGTCTGAGTCTCGTGGCCAGTCCGGCGACACCCAAGGCGGCTACTACTATCCCAACGACCACACCAAGACCGGTGTCACCGTTGGCGCATACACCGCTACCGAGTACGCCTCTGAGCGTTTCAAGTTCAACGTCAAGACTGACCTCCTGAACGTTGTCAAGAGCCTGCGTAAGCGCAACGTTCCTGTGTTCCAAGACGGTTACTACCGTTGTATCGCTGATCCTTCGTTCATGAAGGACCTGCGTGCTGACCAGGGCTTCCGTGAAGTGGCTCGTTATCCTGGTATGGGCGCCCCCAACCCTCTGATGGGTATGGCTGCTCCTAACGCTGCTCTGTATCAGGGCGGTCAGTATGGCCAGGCTCAGTTCGTGGCTGGAGAGCCCGTCATGCCATCCGGCTTCGTGTTCGAGGGTGTGCGCTTCTTCGAGTCCACCAACTTCCCCAGCAAGACTGCAACTGTTGACATCGGCGATGGTTCTGGCGCTGTTGCTGGTCGTTCCACCCCTGCAGGTCTGTTCTTCGGCCCTCAGGCTGTTGGTGTTGGCATCGGCGGTCCTAACGCTCAGGTGCTGATCAACAACAATGACGACTTCAGCCGCTTCATCATCCTGATTTGGCAGCTGTACGCCGGTTTCGCGAACCTGAATAAGGACTTCGTGACCACCGCCTTCACCATTACTGAGTGATAAAGGAGGTACGTAACTAATGGCATCTTACACTGCTGAAAAGGGCGCTATCCTGCAGCCCGGTAACCAAATCAACCGCCTGTCCTCCTACAACACCGAAGGTGTTTTTGGCTGGCCTGGCTTCGAGCTCTACGAAATGGTTGGTTATGTCAAGGTGGACAACCTGTCCGCTGACAAAGCTGACAACAAGAGCTTCAACCTGACGGTTCCTTCTCCCGACCGTCGCTCCAGCGACCGTGTGCGCGATGACCGCACCTCCCTGGTGGTCCAAGCTGACGCTGATCGTCCCGCTTACATCTACAGCGCTTCGATTGCAATCGGCCAGGACATTCCTTCCGCTGGTGAGCCTTCCTATCCTGCTACTCCTCTGACTGCAGATATCGACGGCACCAACACCGAGATCCTGCTGTTCGGTCCCGACAACAGCGGTTCTCCCTTTGGCGTTCCCGCTACCCAGGCCAACGGTCTGGCTGCTGCTACCGCCATCACCACCGCATTCTCCTCTGGCACCATCGCCCAGGGTGAATCCGACGTTTCCGTGGCAGAAGCACCCTTCTGGACCTCCGTTACCACTGCTGGTATCGACGACCAGGATGCTGCAAACGCCATGATGTATCGCGTCACCGCTGACACCACCTTCAAGGTGTACAACGTCAACGCTGTGACCTCCACCTCCGTGGACGGCGACGGTGTGTTTATCAGCTCTGCTGACAAGGACGCTGGCAAGGCCGCTTACATCATCTGCCGCGTTAACTACCTTCGTCCTGCTGCTGCTACTTCCTTCATGGACATCGTTGGCAGCCTGGACTTCGCCTCCCAAGTGGGCGGTAACGACGAGTGATAATTCCGCTCTGACATTCTTACAGCGGGTCTTAATGGCCCGCTTTTTTATTGTCCAGATAGATTAATTTTGGTATGCTGTATCAGTAATCGTCTATGGCTATGTTGTATCAGAATCGAGTGACTGGTGGTCTTGTTGAGGTTGTATCTCAGCATGGCGAAGGTATTCTGATGTGCCTCGATGCGAACGAAGAAGTTCTTTATATCAACGAAGACGACCTCTCACCGCATCTCGATGCGACTGTCGAGCAAGAACACAACGAAGTACGTCTTACTGAAGACCTAAAAAAAGAGGGAGCTAGTCCTGCAAAACCAACGAAGAAAGAGACTTTTCCGATTGATACACGGGTAAACATTAATCTCGCCTCTGCCCGTCAAATTGCGGATGCTCTGCCTGGTGTCGGCCTTAAAACTGCACGCGACATTAAGGACCTCCAGCTTTCTCTCCCTGGCGAACGGTTCCAGCGTTTAGAGCAACTTAAGTCAATAAAGCGTATTGACTGGGAAGAGATTTTCAAGGAAAACCTTGTGCGTGTCGAATGATTATGTGCGCGTGTTAATGTGTTATTGATGCATGTAAGACGTGCACAGTAACGCTTTGGCAGTGTTAAATGCAGCTTGATACTTTTATAAAATCGAAAGTCCGATGGCATTTGGGTTACAACACCACGTCGATTCCTGCTGGTGATTTAGCCCGTCTTGAAGAAGCTCTTGACAACGTTCCTGACTCTTTCTGGTACGACAAGATCGTCGAGCAGATCGAGCGTTGTGACGAAGCCGAAAAGCGTACAGATATGACCGGCACCATGAATAACTCGACGGTGCCTAGAGGTCGAGTCGAGTCAATCGCTGGTGACGTTGATCGTACGATCGCAACCACGGATTTCAAAGAGACGTTGAAAACGTGGACTCAGATTTATTTGTACGAGACTGATCGTTTGGCGTTGCATTTATATGTACCTAATTACAGAAACCCTGAGCAAGCTCGTTACAGGTTTAACAGGGAGGGTGCGGAATTCATCCAGGCTCTTCCTGGCCCTGCTGATGTTGCTGTCGGCACCCGCCTCCTTCTCGAAACCAATCATCGATAGTACCGTGAAGCAAGTATCTCAGTCACAGCTTGCAGGTCTCCTCAGGCAAGAAGGTGTTAAAGAAGATTTGATTCCGACTATGGTTGCAATCAGCCAGGCAGAATCTGGTCTGAATCCCCGTGCTTTGAATCCCGACAGAAGCACTGGCGATTATTCGTTTGGTCTGTACCAGATCAACATGATTGATGAGCCTGGCTACATGCTGGGTGCAGAACGCCGTAGAAATTTGGGACTGAAAGCGAATGAAGAGCTTTATGATCCCAAAACTAATGTTCGTGCTGCAAAGTCAATTCTGGATTCACAAGGCCTTGGAGCTTGGTCCGTTTATAAGAGTGGTGCATACAAAAAGTATCTCCCAGGAGCTCAGAAAGCAGCTGGAGTTTCGTCTTCTGTTCCAGAACTCACCGCACCTCCTCCGGTAGAACCTGAGGCAGATAAAAAGAAAGCTTCTGGTGTAAACATGAGCTTTTTGAAAAACTACATCGGTGGTGGTATCGGTGGAACGAAAGTTCTTGCACCAAAGTCTTTTGATGTATTAGGCGCACTCAGAGGCGCATTCAAGGCTCCAGAGTTGATGGACTGATGAGATTCGCTGCTGTCCCTGGGTATAGTCAATCGTTTCCTGTGACTTATAGGAATATGTATAACGATTATCAGATGCAGACGTCAGGTTTTAGTGATCCTTTCAACATGGCAAGAAAGGAACAGCACACGCCCTGTAACTTTGTCGTATCCTACACGGGCGAAAATGACCCCCGCTTCCAATTAAACAACCCTGCTTATATGAGGGAAGTTACGCGCTCACACGCAGATAACATTCCCCCTGTTATTCTTAACAAAAGACCTATACAAGCGCAATGGCAGGCGTAAATTATTTTCAAGATACTATTTTTGACACCAGCACACAGCTGACCGCTCCTGGAAACGGCAGCGAAGTTCAGGTTGCTGTTAATAATTATTTTGCAACGTCAAGCTACACGTTGTTTGTAAAGGTTGCTGCTATCAACGCCAATGTCAAGGTCGCGCTTCAGGGAAGTTTAAATAACAGTGACTGGGCTGACATCATCGCTGATCAGACGATCTCAGCGAACGGCAACTATTTTTATAGTGTTACTGGTCGCCCTGTCAAGTACATCCGCCCAGTGTTTGTGAGCGAAACTGGCGGAACTGCTGCCAAGGTTGATTTCACCGTCGCTGCCCTTTGATGTGGTTAAGCCTAGGACTGATTTGGGTTACATGCTGGGCTTACGCCGGAATGAGATACCAGCAGAACCTGCAGGCAAAGCAACATTTGGAAGAGGAACTCGTACACGAATGGCGGGAGATAGACTTCCGCTAAACTTATTAGTACCGGGATATAGCCCTGAGCCCTACATTTCCGGCTCAGAATTGCGCGATGAACTTCGCCCTTCACTTCCTTTCCCGCGAGAGTTAATTAATTAAATGGCTGACAAGAAAATGCCCCCTGAGCTTTTAGCTCACTTCAAGAAAAAACAAGAAGACAAAGAGGGCTCCGACAAAGAATCAAAGATGAGCGATGAGAAGCGCAAGGACGCTCTCTCCAAGGCACGTAAGCGTATGGAAGATAAGAAAAAGAAAGACTGAACGCATACCGCTATAATACAAATAACGTTATCAGCTGAATAAAAGTGTCAAGCAGTAGTTCAAATAAACAGCCGTTGATGGTCGATCGTCCGGCTACAACTTCGACTCTGTTGACTGTGGCTTCAGGTCAAGACTTCAGTACGAATCTGGTGCCGACTGCTGTTGGTAACGCAACTAAAGTTTTTGACGTTGACTCAGGTGCTACTGACACGTCCATCTCAGGTGCATATATTGATGAGATTTGGCTGCGCTACACCAAGCGTTGTCTCGAGTTTATCGATGCGCAGGCTGTAACGACGGGAACTTACTCTGCTGATAGCACGACAGTCACTGTAACAATTACAGGCGGCCATAATGCTCGAGTCGGTCAAAAAGTATGGTGTGATTTCACATCATATAGTTCAGGCAGCGTTCCGATCGACGCTGAGCTGACAATCGCCACTGTTACTCCAACAACATTTACCGCCGACATCCCAAGTCTTAGTGGTCCAATCACCGGTAACGTGAGTGTTCGCCTCCCAATTGATATTTGTTTTTATCTGGTAAACGTGGGTACTGTTAGTAATACAAACCAGTTTTTCCCACTTTTTGTTTCCAGTGTCGAAGCAGTGGGCTCTGAAGTCGTTTATAGCCTTACTGACAAAGAGGATCTGCCTTTCATCAACCATCCTGTTGTGCAAGCCGGTACAAACATGGGCAGTGCAAACAGTAACAAGGCCCTTAAGAGTCGCGGCCTTATGCTCAAGCGTGGTCAAGCACTCTATGCTGCTGTAAGCGGCTCTACGGCCCTGACAAACGGCTTCTATGTAGGGGTCCAGGGCGGCTTCTATTGATTTAGGACAATGCCATTCGGAGTTGGTGGATTTGGCTCATCGTCGAATCAAAATTTTGATGGCAAGTTTCAAAAGAAGTTTGAAAAGCAAACAGATTTTAGTGGTAACAAAAGGCAGAAGTTTAAGCCCAGAGCTTTCGACTTTGAGCCTGTAGATAAAGAGTTTGATAGTGAGACCAAGTTCTATAACACTGAGTCGCTTTGGTCCCGTTGGCGTCGTGGCTATGATCTTTATTCAATTACCCAGACTTATTTAGGAACGAGTTCAAAGGATCGAAATACACGTGGTGATTTCCGCATGTATTGTGCATTCCAGCAGTTCCCTGGTGTGTTCATTCCTGCAAGGGTATTCACCTTTCCAAGCAGCACGCCAGAAATTGGAGAACAGATGGTTGGTATTCGTGATACCAACAGCTTCAGTTTCTATAACTTCGGTCTTCCAATCGATGCTGTGCGTTATACACGTGCTGCTGTCACCGGAACTTACAGTCAGTCAGGCACAACGATTACGGTCACAGTCGATAATCATGGTTTTAGTGTCGGCGATGACATCTATTTGGACTTCACAACCGGAAATGGTATAGATGCGACGCTCGCCATAACCGCTGTCACTACCAATACGTTTGATTGCACCGCTGCAGCAGCTGTTACGACATCTGGAAATGTAACTTGCCGCCGCATAACGACCTTCACGGATCTTTTGTGGGCAGAAATGCGTGTAGAGATTCGTTTTATACCAACACCAGTCAACTTTTTCGCTGGTGAACGCCTTGCAGATCGCGTGATCGAGCGTGACACGGGCATCGTATCTACTTATTCTCAGGCTTTTGGCGTCATCACCATAAATTGCGGCTCATCACAGCACGGCTTGACAGCTGGCAATGAAGTTTTACTGGTGTTTACCACTGGATCAGCAATTCCAGGACTTTATAAGGTCGCAAGCGTGACAAATAATTTTATTTTCACGGTCACTGCACTGACAGGCGGCTCAACTTCAGGCGTAGCTGTCTTAACAAGACGTCTTCGCGACTATGACTATGAAGATTATGTAGGTTACACAGTTACCGGTACTGATCAAGGAACAAAGGAGATTATTTTCAAGCGTGAGGACAGCTATCAATCGAAAAAAGTAAACGACAAACAGACAATCATCACGCCTGCTACCAGAGGTTTTACCACAGGTCGGTATCTGACCACTGAATTGAGATATCAGTGCAGTTGTCCCGACTTTGTAAAGAGAAAAGGCTTCAATCTCTATTCAGAATCACAAAAAAAACGTTTCCCAATTACTGAAATCGGTTCGGTAAAGCCAGGTGAGCGACTGGAACGCGACGGATCGAAGGATGACGTCCGTGACGACGCTGGTGTGTTTGCTGATTTTGGTTTTATGACTGTAAATGACTTTTTCAGTCTGCCTACGTACGAAGACACTACAGAATTTTCATATCCCAACATGACTTACTACCAGATGCGCTGGTGTAAGCATATCTACGCTGCAATGTGGTCCATTGTTCATGATGAAGGCAACGAACTAATCAATATTACGGCCAGATACGAACAGGACGGCGGTCCCAACATCACTATTGATGCGGTTGATCATGGTTTGGGTGAGAATACGAGGGTCATATGTGATTTCACCAGTGGTTTGGCAGTAAAAGGGGAGTTTATTGTCACAGAAGTAGTGAACAAAGATCAATTCAAGATTATTTATCCGATTGATCAGACAACTGCTGGTTATGTGAAGATAACAAACCTTAAAAACCACGAATATGTGGGTGCGTGGCTCCGTGAACCCAATGATCAACCTTTGGGCATAGCTTTAGAGCGTTTCTACGACAATTTAGAGAAACAAAATGACCGTACGAAGCTCCAGGCACAGAGAATGTCCATGATGGGCTACGGAATGCCGTGGACTGGTGCTTTGGAGATTTCAGGTGACCGCAATCAGCCTGAACAGATCGGTAATTTCAATGCCACCCTCATCAGCATGTTGCTGACTGGAAGAATACGTCGTAACGAAGAGGGGCAGCTCGATCGAGATGGCATCACCCAGAACGAGACGATGGGTATGCTGAGAATGATGCAGAAGGTGTTCAATATCAACCCAACATTGATCACTGATGTCAAGATCGGTATGTTGGATCAGCCTCTTACTGATTACACTAGCGATTTTCAGTTTGGTGAAATTGATGGCGGCACTTACACCAGCGGGGTCCCTGCGACAAGCCCCGACGATAGTGAATTAGACTGTAGATCATATTCAGTGCCTGACATTCAGCCGATTCTGGTTGACTGCGGCCTCTACATCAACGGTTAAGAATGACAGTTCAGATACTTAGTCGGCGTTCTTCAGTTGCAAATGATCGCCCCACTCCTACTCGAATTGGCGAGGCAGAACTTTGTATCAACTTCAATGCCACTGACCCTGGCGTCTACTTCAAGGACAATACGGCAGCTCCTAGCACTGGTTTAATCAAGATTGGTCCCACTCACGTCAGCGCAACTGCACCCAACACTCCAGCAGCAGGATTCGCAAGTTTCAGTAAAGGGGAGTCTTGGCTCGATACGGCGAGCACGCATGTACTGAAGATCCATGATGGTAGTAGCTTTCAAACCGTCAAAGCCGTGGTCTCTCGTTCAGCCGGACAGCCCAGCAACCCGGTGGACGGACAGCTTCACTATGACACGACAGCCACGAATCTATTGATGTACGACGCAGATGCAGCAACTTGGGTGACTCTTTAATTTGAAAGGAGATGGTCAAGGATCCGATCGAGTTTGGTATGCACTGACTCGATCTCTCGTCTGAAGTCTTCTTTTAGTACATATTCTTTCGTCATACTGTCATAAAGAGAATCGTAGTCATCCTCCAGGCGTTCAAATCGCCTATCTATTTTTTTATTGAAATTATTGAGGGCACGCGAAAGTCCTGTGAAGGCACCGATGCCACCCGTGATTACAGCTGTTATCAATTCAGGTGACATCCTTACTTCTCTTATCTAACCATTCTAAGGGGTCAAACAATTTAGAATTAGTAATTATGGGGTTGAAATATGGCAGGCTATGAGCCCAATATAGAAGGCGCGATTGCAGTTTTAGTAGATCTAATGACTGCTAATGCCTTCACGATGACTCGACAACCTTACGAGCCAAATTACCGTGGGCTTGTAGATGCAGTCATAGATTTAAAAGAAGGTTTCCCTGTATTTGCACCAGAAAGGATTGGCTTTGATGCCACGACTTTTGAGTCTGTCGGTGATGGCGACGCTCTATATATGAGAAGCAGTGATGGCCAAGTAGGTAAAGCTCGGGCGGATGGCACGCAGGACGAGGCTCTTGTCGTCGGGTTTGCGGATGATGATGCGGCGTCTGGTGCGACTGTAAAGGTTCTTGTTGCTGGATTGCTTGATTATCCAAGCACTATCGATCCAGGTGATGTGTATTTTCTAAGCACTACCCCTGGAGCTATATCTACGTCACCACCGACAGGATCTGGTGAATTTGTAGCACGTGTTGGCGAAGGGGCTACTACGTCCGAGTTCAGTATCCAACTTGAGCCTCCCATGAGGCTGAACTGATGGCAGGAGTAAGTAATTACGAGCCGTACGCTTCGAATGCTGAGGGGCTTACTCAAGTACTCATCGACTTGAAAGATACCATGGCAGGAAAAACCGTTTATGCGGTTGCTGGTTTTGGTGCTCTTGCGTTCGAAAATGTGACTCAAGGAGCAGCTCTCTATTCGCGTTCTTCAGACGGAAAGGTTGGTTTAGCGCAAGCTGCAGGGACGCTAGATGAAGCCACTGTTGTCGGATTCGCTCAGACCGCAAAGAACACTGGCGAGGAAGTTCGTGTTTTGACAGTAGGTGTTCTCGCCACTTCTGGTTTAGATGCAGGGGATCCGTTTTACCTTGCTACAGGTTATGGCGGTATAACATCTACACCACCATCAACAGCTGGACAATACCTTGTACGAGTAGGTGAGGCAGCAACGACGGCAAACTTAATTATTCAATTAGAGCCTCCGATTCTTCTGAGTTAATTTTTACCACTGATAGGATAGATCCATGGCAACAAGAAACTCACTAATCCTTAATTCAGGATTTATCCAGGAGCTAAACACCTCTTCGGATAAGTTAAATTTTGCTGGAAATAGTACTTCTGATTTGTCTGAAGGCACTAATCAGTACTTCACAAATGCCAGAGCCAGGGGTGCAATCTCTGTAACGGATTCTGGTGGTGATGGCTCACTTACTTATAACTCAAGCACTGGTGTAATTACTTATACTGGACCCAGTGCAAGCGAAGTACGCGCCCACCTGAGTGTTGCGTCGGGATCAGGACTTACTTACAACAGCGGGACGGGAGAGTTTGGCACAAACGCTATACCAAATAGTCAGTTAGCCAACAGTTCTTTGACAGTCGGTTCTACCAGTATTTCACTAGGCGCTACTGCAACTACGGTCGCTGGGCTGACATCACTGACCTCTACCACGCTTGAAGGCACGACGACCGTACGGGTCGGTGCAGCCGACGCGGCAAATGGGATTGTCCTCAACTCATCTGGGATTACATTCGAGGGCTCTAGTGCTGATGCGAGTGAAACAACCATTTCAGTAACAGATGCCACTGCAGATCGTTCGATTCTTTTCCCAGATGCGGGTGGCACTGTAGCGCTTCTCACATCACTTAGTGCTAGTGACAGCGGGACAGGCCAC
>Ga0163111_10000934_pt1 | contig 17654 bp, 17 predicted proteins | sample CRUFie1St18metaG_FD_109645 | JGI IMG/M metagenome (GOLD analysis project Ga0163111, IMG submission 109645) | Marine microbial communities from the Costa Rica Dome - CRUD Field 142mm St18 metaG | ecosystem: Environmental > Aquatic > Marine > Oceanic > Photic zone | place: Costa Rica: the Eastern...
ATATCCAGCGTGCGGCGCACGATACCTTCACGGGTTACAATACGCACGGGCTTGTCGGTCTTGGGCTTGGTGAGTGTGGGCGCGGGCAGGTTAGGGTTCACCTTGGCGATCTGCACGGGCTTGGCCGGAGTGGGTACCTCCGGATCGGCGGGGGTGGCTACCTCCGGCGTGGGGTTGACCGCCACCTCGGCAGGCTTTACCGGTTCGGGATTGGTGATGGAGGGGTTCTGCTTCACCTCCACCCCGCCGTGTGTTTGGCTGTTGCCTTGGCCGAGCTCCTGAATGGGCAGGGTGACGGTAGGCGTGTTCTGGCCGGTGGGCTTGGGCGGGGCCGGTGTCACCGGGGTGGGTACCACGGGCGTGGGCGTGGGGGTAATCGCAGGAACGGGCGGGACTTCTACGACACCCACACTGGCTTGTTGGCGCGTGACGAATTGGGCGGCGACAAACACCGAGGCATTTTGGGGAGCGAGCACTTCCATCCATTTGCCCTTGGAGGCACCCGTGAGGACGAGCTGGGAGCCGCGGGGCATTTTGGCGAGGACGGGGAATTGTTCGCCGGCACCGCCGCGAACATTGAGGTTGTTGGCGCGCACGGAGGAGACGTTGAGCTTCACCGGCTTACCGGCAGCGTCCACGCCGTTCAGGATGTTAGCGGCCTCCAGGAAATCGGAGTGCACCCACAGGCCGGCATCGGCGGGCACTTGCACGCGGAACCATTTGCGGGGTTCCCCGGCCTTGGGCGCAGCAATGTTGATCTCTTCGAGAATGTTGACTGGCTCATCTTTGTTAAATTGAAACACAAGTGAGCTGAAGATCGTGGCGCGGCCACGGGCACTGACGCGGGTGCCATTCACCAAGCCAACACCAATGGAAGGATCGGAGACCGGTTGAGCAGGCGCAGCGGTGGCAGCGGGTGCCGGAGTAGCAGGGATAGCCGGAGTAGCTGCAGGCGGCACAACTACCGGAGTCGGTACAGCGGGGGTGGCTGGTGCGGGCGGCACGGGCACGGCGGCCGGCGGCGGGGTGACCTGAGCCGGAGTCACGGGTGCGGGTGGCACCGGCGCGGAGGGCACGGGAGTGGCCGGCGGGACTGGGGTGGGAAAGGGTTCGGGTTGGCCTTGGGCCACGAGTAGGGTGGTCGCGGCCAAGCTCAACGCGGGGATGATGAGTCGGGTGGATTTCATTGTGTCCTCTGCAGTGTTCGTATTTCTGTTTTTGTCAGTGTTCGCCATTTACCGGTTGGCAACTCGCCGAGCTTGACGGTGCCAATCTGCACCCGGACCAGCCGGGTAACTTTCAAATCTTGTGTCTCAAACATGCGACGAATTTCGCGGTTCTTCCCTTCGGTCAGCTCCAAATCCACCAGACTTCGGGTGCCGTTGGCGCTGATCAATGTGGCTTCGGTGGCTCGTAACGTTTCGCCGCGGTGCACCACGCCCTGCGTGAAAAGCTTGAGGGTTCGGTGAGTCACCTTTCCCTCCACTTCCACGCGATAAACCTTGGGGAGCTCGTACCGCGGATGGGTGATCCGCAGTGCAAATTCGCCGTCGTTTGTGGCAAAGATCAATCCTTCACTGTCGCGATCCAGTCGTCCCACGGGTTTCAGGTCCCAGTCCGTCGGCAGCAAGTCGCCCAGTAGGGCACGTTTGCGCTCGTCTTTCCGGGTACACAAAACACCACGAGGCTTGTGTACCGCCACGTAATGATGACGAAGGGGTTGAATATGGCGGCCGTCCACGGTCACCACGTCGGCTTTTGGGTTGATTTGAACCCCTTGCCGAGTGATGCGTTGGCCGTTTACCTCCACGCGGCCTTCCCGGATGATCGTTTCGCTGGCTCGCCGCGAAGCGATTCCGGCCTGAGCCAAGAATTTTTGCAGGCGCACCATCAACTTTCCTCCGGATACAGAACACACGCTCGGTATCCAACCGGGAAAACAGAAGATGTAACCGGGCCAAGGCCCGGGACATCGAAGTTGAAAAATCAGAAGAACCTATTCGGCGGGCTTGGTCTTCCGTAAACCGGAGACGCGCTCGCCGTCCTTCCACTGACCCCGCTTCCGAAGCAGCGCGACTCGCTCCCAACGTTTCAAAACGTTGCGCTTCGCACCCACGGATCCGGCGGTCTTTAAACTACGATGTCGTGACATAAATCTGTTTCCTCGTCACCTCGCCATGACAAGTCCGGAGGCCGATAGGGGCACACCTTTCCTTGGCACGGGCGAGGCCAACTATTAGTTGATGGCTCGCGCCAGCGGCAAAAGTTAGTTACTAACACTGCTAACACCTGTTAACAACCGTTTTTTCGGATTTTTTTGTTAGCATAATTCGCCACCGCCCAGCATTGCTTTGAGGCCCTGTTTTCGGTAGCGTCCCACCCTTGTTGTCATGGAAATACTCCTGATTGCCCTGCTGGCCGGAATTGGCTTCATCGTCGCCTACCACACCTACGGCCGTTGGTTGGGTAGCAAAATCTTCCGACTATCTGCGGATGCAGTCTGCCCCAGTAAACGGTTAGAGGACGGCATCGATTATGTGCCCACACGCAAATCTGTGGTCTTCGGGCACCATTTTACCTCTATTGCCGGCACTGGCCCAATCGTCGGCCCAGCTATCGCGATCATGTGGGGTTGGGTGCCCGCGCTGCTCTGGGTGGTGCTCGGTTCCATCTTCATTGGCGCGGTGCATGACTTCGGTGCTTTGGTCGTCAGCCTCCGCAACAACGGCCAAACCGTCGGTGACATCGCCGGCCGCTTGCTGAATAAACGCGTGCGGTTATTGTTTCTGTTTACCTTGTTCATGGCGCTGACCGTGGTGCTTGCCATCTTTGGTTTGGTGATCGCCGCTGTGTTCAAACAATACCCGGCGGCGATCTTCCCGTGCGTGGTGCAAATTCCCATCGCGGTAATCATTGGCGTGATGCTGCATCGTAAGGGGGGCGAATTGCTCCTGCCATCGCTTCTAGCACTGGGCGTGATGTACATCACGGTGATTTTCGGGGACCGAGGATTTCTGGGTGACTTCAATGCCGCGCTCGCCGCCTGGCCCATTTGGATGTGGGTCATCGTGTTACTTGGTTATTCCTACGTGGCGTCTGTATTGCCGGTGTGGACCCTGTTGCAGCCGCGCGATTACATCAACTCGCTGCAGCTCATCTCCGCGTTGGTTTTGATTGTACTTGGATTGTTTGTGGCCGCCATGTTTCCCGGCGAAGGTCAAGAGCTGGCGATGGTGGCGCCCGCGTGGGATTTGAATCCCGAAAATGCACCGGTTATTTTTCCGTTTCTCTTTATCACCATCGCCTGTGGCGCGTGCAGCGGATTTCATTGTCTCGTCTCTAGCGGCACGAGCAGTAAACAGCTAAAAGATGAACCTGATGCCCGTTTTGTGGGCTACGGCAGCATGCTTACCGAAGGGTTTCTGGCCACCTTGGTGATTGTAGCCTGTGGCGCCGGGCTGGGCTTGGGGCTGATGAAAGACGGGGTCATGCTCACAGGCGATGCGGCCTGGGCCGCGCAGTACGGCGATTGGTTGGCGGCCAAAGCGTTGGGCGCCAAAGTGGGGGCTTTTGTGCAAGGATCAGCAAATTTCTTGCAATCGTTGGGTATTGCGGCTCCGGTTGCGATTGCCTTGATGGGCGTGCTCGTGGCTTCCTTTGCCGGCACTACACTTGATACAGCCTGCCGTTTGCAGCGCTATGTGGTGCAGGAATTGGCGGCTACTCTGGGCGGTAAGGTGGGCATTGAAGGCGCGCAACCGACTGCGCCGTTTGCCTTGTTGCAGAACAAACATGGAGCAATGATTTTCGCAGTGGTGCTCGCCACCGCCATGGCGTCCATTCCTCAGGGCGGCGCGGAGTGGAGTTTGGCCAATGCCGGCAAAGGCGGGTTAACTTTATGGCCGCTCTTTGGAGCGACAAACCAGTTGCTTGCTGGGTTGTCGTTTATGGTTATTGCATTTTATCTGTGGCGGCGCGGACGGGCGGTTTGGTTTATTGTCATCCCGATGTTGTTCATGTTGGTGATGCCAATGTGGGCGATGCTGCATCAACTCTTCGTGGCACCGGGCTGGCTCAAGGCGGGCCAGGAAAATTATCTGCTCGGCGGTATTGGGCTTGCCACGATCGCGTTGGAGATCTGGATGATCATTGAGGCGGCGCGATTGTTTCCGAAAGCCAAAGGGGTGTTGGAGGAGAGTTTGGAGACACCGGATTTGCGGCCCAAGACCGAGGGATGACCGACGCCAATCTGCAATCCATCGCGGTGTTTGGGGGATCCTTTGATCCGGTGCACAACGGGCATGTGATGATTGCTCGGTCGGCCTTGGCGGAACTGGAGTTGGACCGGCTCATCGTGATGCCCGCGGCGCAGTCGCCGTTCAAGCCGGATCAGGCATTGGCACCGGCGGCCGCGCGAATGGAAATGTTGCGCGCGGCATTTTCCGGCGAACCGGAAATCGAAATCAGCTCTTGGGAATTGGACCGAGGTGGGGTCTCTTATTCCATTGAAACCCTGCGCGCTCTGGCGGCAGAGCATCCGAGAGCGCAGTTATTTTACCTCATTGGCGCGGATCATGTGGCGACGTTGCCGCAATGGCGGGAGGCGGACGCGCTTGCGGCGGCGGCTACCTTTGTGGTAGTGCCTCGGCCGGGCGCGCCGGAAGAGGTTTTTCCCCAGCCGTTCAGCGGGCGTTATTTACAAGGCAAACCAATGGCGATTTCGGCGAGCGAAATTCGGGGCCGACTGCGGGCCGGGCGGTCCGTGGCAAATTTTGTGCCGTCACCGGTTGCGCAATTGCTCAACTCAATGCAGATTTACTCGGAGAACTGATGCAGGGACTGGAATTGGCAGAGGCATGCCGTTTGTATGCCGAAGAGAAAAAGGCGGAGGATGTGATCATCCTCGACGTTCGTGAAGTGTCCACTATCACGGATTATTTCGTGATCGCCACCGGCACCAGCGAGCCGCATGTGCGAGCGATTTGGACGGAGGTGGCGGACAGCATCAAGCAACAGCACGGGGTAGCCGTGGGCAAGCCGGAAGGGGTGCGGAATAATAAATGGGTGGTGCTGGATTATTTTGACGTGATCGTGCATGTGATGATCAAGGACATCCGTGATGAATACGATCTCGAGGGGCTGTGGAATGACGCCCCGCAAGTGACCGCGGAACCGGTGACTTAGTTTTCCTTCTGATTCAACTCCGTGGCCAGACGCCACGTGAGAATGAACTGGGCGAGCAGCCCAAGCAACACCAGCAGATTGCCGACCTGCGACAGGCCGTGCAGCGGCCCGAATTGTTTCGCGGCGGTCTGTTGTACTTCAGGCGTGACGTTTAGCCCAAAGTAATCGGCGTACTTCGCATGATGCATGGCGTCGAGCTTGGGCATGATCCAAACCATGCTGACCACAATCAACAGGATTACCGTTCCGAGCACCAGTGCCTGGGGCACTTGAAAACGCCGCGGGTTCCAGCGCCAGCCAATCACCATGGTGCCGAGCGAAATGCTGGCGCAGGCGATCTGGAAGGCGGTGAATTTGCCGATGACATAGCGCGCGGCAATGCCGTCCTCGGGCTTGGGCAGGATGGGTTCCAGTGCGGGGCTGAAAAAAGCGGGCCCGGCTACGAAGGTTAAAAAGACCGCGCCTCCCAGCCACACTGCGGCGTTGAGGGCAGCGACTAGGGCGATGATTTTTTTTGGGTTAGATTTTTTTGGCGTCAACAGGCTTCTCCGGTTCGGCGTCCTTATCCTCCACACTCTCGGTCAACGGCGAGGAATGGTATTGCACCCGTGCGGCCACGAGCGCGCCGTACAGGATGATGAGCCACGTGAAATAAACCGCCAGCATGAACACGGGTAAAAGGCCCAGGCTGCCTCCGTAGGTTTTAGTGTACAGATCGTTTTTCATCAGCACATGCGAAACGTACATGGCGCTGAGCACGTGGTTCAGCTGCCAGAGTATGCCGGCAACCAATCCACCCCAAAAGGCCGCGCTCCAGGAGACAATCATGTTGGGTATGAGTTTGTAGAGAAATGTCAGCCCGGCTATGGCAAACAGCAGAGGCACCAGTGTATTGATCAATCCGCCAAAACTTCGCAATTGTTGACTGAGATCATCGAAGACGCCGCCATGGGTCAGAGCTAGTGCAATGATGATACAGCCGGGGCCGAGGATCAGGGGCAGGGAAAATTTGAGAATCTGGGCGTACCACGCCCGCGATCGGCGGATGCTGAAGAGATCGTTGAAGGTATCCTCTAGCTGCATCACGACCAGCAGGCCGAGATAGATAAAGACCAGCGCGGTGAGGACACCGGTTTTGTCCAATCGAATTTGGCTGGCAAGGTTGGTGATGAAGTTGTTGATGTTTTGCTCGAGATTGGTGCGGATGGTTTGGATTTTCTCTTCCACCGCAGAATCTTTGTGGCTCGTTGAGGCGGGCAATACGCTGACTACGATTTTACTGACAAACCGCTGCACCGATTGTGATTCGTCATGCGTGGCGGCCGAGGAGATGGCCGCGGCCAAGGCCAGCACGGGCACCAGAGCGAGCAAGGAATTAAACGCCAGCGCGGCAGCCCGCATGTAGCAACGCTCTTCATCAAACTTGCGGTAGGCCAGCAGGATGAACCGCGCCACGCGCATCCAGCGCTTGGGCAGCACTTCGCGGCTTTCCTTGTCGCACACCCGTTTCAGTTCTTCCCGGAAGATCTTCCACGGGTTGGGAATGTTGGGTAGCGGGTTCTCCACGAAAGGGAAACGGCTACCATTTTTGGCCGTGAAATTCAATTTCCGAACCGGGCACGGGCCAGTTTGAGCTTTAAAATAGCCCCCTTTTCTGCTGTACTGTCCTCACGGATGGCGCGCAAGGAGGCTCCCCAAAAGGACACAACTCAGGGAGGCGCCAACGAGGTTCTCGGTATCGGCCTGTTTGCATTGGCTGTACTGTTCTTGTTGGCCCTATTCTCGTACGACAAGGGTGACTTGTCGTTTAATGGCACGGAGGTCAATGATCCCCGACACAATCTCGTGGGCCTGATTGGCGCGTGGCTGGCGCAGGGTTGTTTCTTGGCCCTGGGTGTGGCCGCCTATCTGTTGCCGCCGCTCACGTTGGTGTTTGCCTTCGGCTTCCTGATCAACAAACTCGACGGACTTCGCAAACGTTGGCCGTGGGCGATCGCCATGATTCTGGCCGGCTCGGCAGGCCTGAGCCTGTACCCCAACCTCTTCGGTGGATTGGCTGGCCAGCTCAACACCGTGGATGGCGGCGGCTACATCGGCATGTTGCTCAACAAAGCTATCTTCCAGCACGTAGGCACGGCCGGTGCCACGGTGATCCTGCTGTCGGTCTACGCAGTGAGTCTGCTGTATATCACTAATTTTCAACTCAAAGATTGGGCCAAAGAAATGTGGCAAAAATGGAAGCTGCGCCGCATTGACCGTTCTGCGCCTCTGGCCGAAGAGGAAGTGGAGCTGACCAAAAAAGAGGATGAACTCAGTCAGCGCCTTAAGGAACTGGAAGAACTCCAGCGCAAACTCGAAGCCACGCAAACACAGGTTGAACAAACTGCTCAGGCCGCGGAGGAAACCGTTGCCGCCGCGCAGCAGGATGATCCGCGCATTATCGATCTTAGCCAGCCCGGCGCCCAAGCCGCCCAAGCAGCGGAGGATGAGGAGGATGAAGAAGACACCTCCGCCAAACGTCAACTGGCCGCCATCATGTTTACCGACATCGCCGGCTACAGTCGGTTGGCCAATCATGATGAGAAAGAGGCGCTCAAGTTGATCCGCAAACAACGCCGCCTGCTCAAGCCGATCGTCAAGAAATACGAAGGTGAATGGCTTAAGGAAATCGGCGACGGTTTATTGTTGAGCTTCGCCAGTTCGCTGAATGCCGTGGATTGTGCGCTCGCTATTCAGGAGAAAGTCCGTGGGCATGCGCATCTCGATTTGCGCATTGGCATCCACCAGGGCGATATCGTGCGGGACGGCAAGGATATCCTGGGCGATGGTGTCAATATCGCCTCACGCATCGAGCCCTACGCGCCGATTAGTGGCGTGGCAGTTTCGGAAAAAATTCAGCAGGACCTGATCAGCCAACCGCAATATGAGGTGCAGTTACTCGGCGAATTTGCTCTCGAAGGCGTGGATCAGCGCGTTGAGATTTACACCCTGAAAACCGGCGTGGAAGAGCTGGATGAAACCCAAATCATCGAGCCCGAAGACGCCGCACAGGAGGAGACTGTACTGTCGCCGGACACCTTGGAAAGCGACGAGCCGGAACCTTCCGTGCCGTCCGCCACCGCCGAGGATGTATTGGGAGTGGAATCGCCGGAAACCGTTAAAACTATCGATGAAGAAGAGGACCACAATGAATCCTCCGTCCACATCGCAGCCCCTGTTTCCAGCACCGGCCCGCTCCAGCAACCGGGGAAAAAGGGGCCCAAGGCCACGCGTGTGGATCGCGGGCCGATGATTGAGAATTACAACCTGCCGCCCGCCAGCTTCCTGCAAGCACCCGAGTACAATGTCCCGCAGGTGGACGCCACCGAGGAACTCAAGGCGCAGGCCGTCACCATCCAGAAAACGCTCAACCAATTCGGCGTGGAAGTGACGCTGGGCGATATTACCAAGGGTCCGACCATCACACGGTTTGAACTGCACCCGGCCGCCGGCGTGAAGATGGAGAAAATCACCACGTACGCCAACAACATCACAGCCGCCCTAGAAGCCGAGCGGATCAATATCCTTGCCCCGGTGCCCGGCAAGAGCACGGTGGGTGTGGAAGTGCCCAACCGCGTGAAGACAAAGGTCATCATGCGCGATTTGCTCGAGAGCGATGAATGGAAGAAGAGTAAGGCCAAGATCCCCGTGGCTCTCGGTAAGGATGTGTACGGCAAACCGATGATTGCTGACCTGGCCGAGATGCCGCACCTACTGATCGCTGGTGCCACCGGCGCGGGTAAGAGCGTCTGCATGAACAGCATTATCGCGTCGTTGTTGTATAAATTCTCTCCGGACGAAATGCGGATGGTGATGATTGATCCCAAGGTCGTGGAGTTGCAGATGTACAACAAGCTGCCGCACCTTGTGGTGCCTGTGGTGACCGACCCGAAGAAGGTGATCCTTGCCCTGCGCTGGGTGGTGCAGGAGATGGAGAAACGCTACAAGATTTTCGCGCAGGAAAACGTGAAAAACATCCACGCATTCAATAAACGTTCACCCAAAAAACCGTTGCCGGAATCCGAGCCGGAGTTGCCGCTCTTTGGCGGTGCCGAAGAACGGGTCGAGGCTGGTCAGGACGGCTTTGCCGTGGAGATTGATGAGGAGATCACCGTACCGCGTGAGCAAGAATTGGAGATTCCAGACAAGCTCAGCTATATCGTCGTAGTGATTGATGAGCTGGCCGATCTCATGCTTACCGCGCCGGCAGAGGTGGAGAACGCCATCGCGCGCATCACGCAAATGGCTCGCGCCGCCGGCATTCACTGTATCGTGGCCACCCAACGCCCGAGCGTAAAGGTGATCACCGGCGTGATCAAAGCAAACATCCCAAGCCGAATCGCCTTCCAGGTTGCGTCCAAGATCGATAGCCGCGTGATTCTCGATGAGATGGGCGCGGAGAAACTGCTCGGCAAAGGCGACATGCTTTATCAACCCCCGGGCGCGCCCAAACCTATCCGCGCGCAAGGCCCGTTGGTAGAGGATCAAGAGATCGAGCAGATCGTCGACTTTATTGCCGAACAAGGCAAACCGAGTTACGAGATGGAGATCCATCAACAACTTTCCAAACCTACCGCCGTGCTGGATGCCGCGCCCAGCGATGAGGAGGAGGAACTTATTCAGCAATGCATCGAGGTCATCCGCAGTGAGCAAAAGGCCAGTGTTTCCAAGCTCCAACGCCGCCTGCGCCTAGGCTACAACCGCGCCGCGCGTCTGATGGATGAACTTGAAGATCGTGGCATTGTGGGGCCCGCACAAGGCAATGAACCCCGAGAAATTCTTATTGACCTTGATGGCACCGGCGCCGATGGCCGCGGCCAGACGATGCGTACGATGGTGTAATTTGCTTTGCCCACGCGCATTGTGGGCGTAGATTATTCTCATGGCAGAATTGCCCAACATGCAGCGAACCTACAAGGTGTGGGCGGCTGATGATGTGGTCTATGGACCGATCGATTTTCCGCTTCTCTCTCAATGGGTGCGTGAGGCCCGGGTGGCCCGCGATAACTGGGTGTTCACCGAGCAGACTGAGAGCTGGGCCTGCGCAGCTGATTTGCCGGAGCTCGGCCTGCACTTTGAAGAGGCCGGCGGACTCCTAAAGCCCGGCACCATCGACGGCCCTATTGATCCGCTCATCCCCGGCGTGCCCGTGGGCACCTTGCAGCAGGTGGATATTTTCCAGAACATGACCGACCGCCAACGCGGCCGGTTTGCCCAATGCATGGAGGTGCAGAAGTTCACCAAGTTTGAACCCTTGGTGAAGGAAGGGGATCCCGGTGGAGCGGTGTACATCGTGCTGGAAGGCATGGTGCGCGTGCGCAAGATGATCAGCGGCCGCGAAGATGTGCTGGCCACACTCGGTGCCGGCGAAATGTTTGGCGAGATGTCCCTGTTTGATGATTCCAAACGCTCGGCAGATATTGTGGCCAATAGCGATGGCGTGTTGTTGCGGCTCAGCCTCGATGTGATGCAGCGCATGGTGGATAAACAGCCGGAAGTCGTCGTGCCATTCCTCGTGGAGGTTGCCAAGAAAATGGCCGAACGCATCCGGGCCGACAACGAGCGGCACAAGAAGGACACGATCCTGATGCAGTCCCGCCGATAACCGGCGTTACAACGTGATCACGTCGCCGTCGTTCAGGAACGTATGCGGTAGATCGCCCAGAGCCGCGGCGGCTTGCGCCTGCATGCCCTCCAGATTCGCTCGACAGGGCCTCGACAAGTGCGTGAATGCTACCTGCCCAATGTGGCCCTCCGGTTGATCTTTCAGGTACGCGAACAATTCATCCGGCTCCACATGCGCCAATTCGCAGACCAGTAAATCCACCGGCTGAGTCAGCAAAACCTTCAAATCCCCCAGCCCCCCAATATCCGCTGAGTGAGCAATGCGCGTGTCCGCATTTTCTAGCACAAAACTGAACGCCTCAAAGCCGGCCGGATATTTCTCGCCAAAGGTGGTCTTGAGCTGATCCAAATGCGTCGTGAGATGGGGTGTCATCGTGATGCCGCCCACCTCGAAGGAAGTGCTACTTTGCAACGGTTCAAAATTGAGCGCGCACGCCATGAGCTCCTCAAAAATATAAGCCGCATCCAGCATGCGGCGCACTGGCTCTACACCTTCGGCCGGTAAATGCACTGCGAGATCACGCGTTCGTTGATCCAGCCAAAATCCCTGCATGAGCATGAAAAAACCGCCCACATGATCGCAGTGCAAATGGCTCAGAACAATGCCATCGAGGTCATCGGGCTGTACTCCCGCCGCGCGCAGCCGACGGCTTACCGGCTCACCGCAGTCCAGAAGCAGCGTGCTGTCCTCTAGCTTAAAAAGAAACGCCGAATGCCCCCGGCGATCGCTGGCCCAGCCGTCGCCCGTGCCGAGTGCCTGAAAGGTAGCCTTGCTCATGGCGCAGGCCGCACCCTAACGAACAGAGGCCGCTTTTGTAAACGCTGCATCTGGGGCTGTTCACAGAACAGTTGGGATAACTTTTGATCGGATCAACCGCCCGGAATTCTACTTTCGGGCTGTGGCATCCGTTGGCGATCAATTGCGTCAAGCTCGCGAATCACAGGAACTCACCATTCCTGAGGTCGTGGACCAGACGAAAATGAAGACCGATCAGGTTCAGGCGCTGGAAAGCGGCGACTGGTCGATCTTTGCCGCACCGGTGTACACACGCGGGTTTGTGCGCAACTACGCCACGCTGCTCAAGCTGGATCCGGAGGCTTTGCTTAACGATCTTGATGTGGAGCTGGGGCAAGCCCAGCCGTCGACCGCCAAGGCCGATGGCGATTCCCCGTTACGCGCCGGCGTGATCGATGGGCTGATGCTTCATTTTTCCGGCGTGAAATGGCGCGCGGTTATTCCTATTTTTTTGATCGTGACCATGGCGGTGGGCGGATTTTTCGCCGCCGATTATTGGCGTGACTATCAATCCCGCGATCATCTCGAAGGCTTGGGCTCCGGCCTGAACGATGCGCCTGTCCCAGGGGATGAGGATCAACTCCCCGTCATTACCAACGCGCCACCCCGAGCGGCCAAGGGTTCTTGATTTTCGTGGGCTGCTACCTATGCTTCCGCGGCTGTGATCAACACCGCGCCCAATCCTGATGCTGCTACCACGCGTGTGGGTATGATTTCGCTGGGCTGCGCCAAAAATCTGATGGATGCCGAAGTCATGCCCGGTTCGTTGATGGCCGATGGGATGGAAATCACCAATGAGCCGGCGGAGGCGGATGCGCCGGATATCGATGGTCGCGTGTATGTGCAGGGCGAGTTGCCTGTTGGCGATTTTTCCAGGGTGCGCGTGATTGGGTGCACCGATTATGATTTAATAGCTGAGCCGGTTTAATTCCCGATGAATCTGCCGAACAAACTCACGACCTCCCGCTTTGCGATCACCATCGTGTTCGTGGTCGTGATGTTGTGGGACACCCTTCCTTACCACACCTCGTGGGCGGCGCTACTCTTTTTCATCGGCGGTATCACGGATATTCTGGACGGCTATCTGGCGCGCAAGCACGGACTGCAAACGGATTTTGGTGCGCTGATGGATCCGCTGGCCGACAAGGTGCTGGTGTGTGCGGGGTTCATCTTGTTGGTGGGGATGAAAGTAAATCCGGAAACCCAACTGGGTTCCTATAATTTGCCCGAAGCACTGGCTGCGCCGGGGCCGGAATTGCTAATGCCGGCGTGGATGGTGATTGTGATTGTGGCGCGCGAGTTGGCGATCACCGGCTTGCGGTTGTTGGCGGCCAACAAACAGGTGGTGCTGCCGGCGGAAAATATCGGCAAACGGAAAACCAATTTCCAGTTTGTGGCAGTGATCTCGATGCTGGTGATTGTGAGTTACCCTGAGTGGGGCGACGGATGGGTGAAGTTTTTCGGGGTGGAAATTGCCGGTTGGCCGTGGAGCATTTGGTATACGCTTATCGCCACGTGGGGCGCGGTGGGGCTTACGCTGGTGTCAGGCGCACATTATCTCTGGCAAAACCGCGACCTCTACTTGAAGGATATGTAACGCATGGATCGCCTAATCCTCCTGCTCGCCCGCGGTGGCGGCCTAGGCCTCGCGCCCAAGGCGCCGGGCACAGTGGGAACCTTGGGCGGCTTCCCTCTCACGGCGCTTTTGCTGGTGTCTGGAAATTTCTGGATCTACTTGGCTGGCTGCGCGGTTTTGATGCCGCTTTCCGCGTGGGTGTGTGGCGAAGCCGAACGCATTCTCGATCGCAAAGATCCGGGTGAAATCGTTTTAGATGAAATCATTGCCGTGCCCATGTGTTTTCTCGGCGTGTTTGCCGTGATGACCTTTCAGGGTGAAGGGATGCCCACGGTGCAGGGTGTACTGGCGATGCAATGGACGTGGGCTTGGGCGTTGGCGGGGTTTGCGTTGTTCCGCCTGTTCGATATCTGGAAGCCGGGGCCTATTGATCGTGCGCAGTCTTTTCAAAAAGGTTGGGGCGTGACGATGGATGACACTCTTGCCGGCCTCCTTACCGGCGTCATCCTCGCCGGCGTGTATTACGGTCTCCAATAAAAAGGGGCAAGGTGAACTTGCCCCTCTCTTGCGATTGGCGGTGGATGGCTATTTCATCTTGTTGAAGTTCTGCTGGAGGATTTCCCAGTCTTCCATGCCCTTGGTTTTTTCGAGAAACTTCGAATTTACTTCGGCTTCCTTATCTTGTTTGGTTGGTCGACTAATTTGGTAATAGACACCAAAATAGCCAGGTACTAGTTCCTCCGCTAGAGCGTAGGCAGCATTCTCATCTGTAGGATCATGATCCTCGGAGATCTCCTTAAATTCGCCTCCTTTACGAGGATTGCTGGAATCAAAGGCACCATCATAAAATTCGGTGCATTCACTCAAACATTCAATAAAGGCAAAGCCCTTGTGATCCATTGCCGCCTCCATCATGGATAGCAGATGCTTAGGGTTGGTGTGAGTGGTTCGGGCAACAAAAGTCGCTCCCGCCGAGATGGCCTGTTGCATTGGGTTAATCGGCTTATCAATTGCTCCCCACATATCTGTTTTACTTTTGAAGCCAATTGGGCTTGTGGGTGAAGTTTGCTTCTTAGTGAGACCATATACATTATTGTCCATCACGCAGTAAGTGAGATTAACATTCTTCCTTGCGCAATGATTGAAATGATTGCCTCCAATAGAGAAAGCGTCTCCGTCACCACCAAAAACAAAAACATCTAAATCTTGGCGGCTTACGGCAATGCCTGTTGCAAAAGGTAACGCTCTGCCATGAATATAATGTGCTCCGTGGGCTTGGACGAAATAGGGGAATCGGCTACTGCAGCCAATTCCCGCAACGGTAGCAAATTTTTCATGATGTAAACCACGGTTTTGAAGCAGTTTAAAATATAGTGCGAGCACCGAGAAATCACCACAACCCGGACACCAAGTCGGCTTGTCGGCAGCTAATTCCTTTTTAGTGAGCGGTTTTCTTTCAACTTCAGCGGTTGCACTCATTTATTCTCCTCTAGTTTTGATTTTACCCGATCCAAGACATCTTTTACTCGCCAAGTCAAAGCATCAGCTTTGTTGATTCCTTGGATTTTTTTGTCACAGTATCTTGCTCTTAGTAATGCGCACAGTTGCCCGTATCCATATAAGTTTTCGTCGTTATTTTCGACAACAAACACATGGTTGAAACCGGAAAATATATCCTCTAGGCCTTCAGGTAGAGGGTTGATATGACGGATAGTTAAAGAGGAAATACTATCGCCCGTCTTGCGTGCTCGCTCGGTAGCTTCCCGAAGACTGCCTTGAGTACTCCCCCAGCCGACCATCAGCACGTTGCCTTCTTCAGGTCCGAAGACCTCTGGTTTAGGCAGTTCACGGCCCAAAGCTTGCAATTTACTCCTACGTTTTGCGGTCATGTCTGTATGCATTTTAGGTGAGCCACTGGGGTGCCCCATCTCGTTATGCTCTAGACCTGTAACTACTGGATACTTTCCGCTCTTGATGAAGGTGCCTGGTGCTACGTGTTGCGTAATACCATCAGCACTGGATAAGTCATAAGGTTTATGGTCGTCTCTGGGGGAAAGGTCAGGCGAGATATCCTGGCATACTTCTTTCAAATTAGGCATGCCAAACGCCTCAATCCGGGTCGCAATAGCCTGATCGGTTAGAATGATTACGGGGGTGCTATATTTGCGGGCAATATTGACTGCTTCAATGGCAGTGTAGAAACAGTCTTCTACACTTGAGGGGGCAATGACTACTCTCGGTGAGTCTCCATGCCCACCAAAACAAGCAATGTTTAGGTCGCTTTGTTCCACGTTAGTTGGCATGCCTGTAGAGGGTCCGCCCCGCTGTACGTCAATTACTAGAAGTGGAATTTCGGCCATAACAGCCCAACCTATTGCCTCTGATTTTAGTGCGATACCAGGGCCAGAAGATCCAGTCACAGCACACCTCCCCCCCCAACTGGCACCTATGGCAATTGAAACGGCGGCAATTTCATCCTCAGCCTGAACAAAAATACCATTATATTTAGGTAACTCTCGCCGTAAAAGTTCCATGATATCTGACCAGGGCGTGATCGGATAAGCTGCTCCGTAACGAACGCCAGCTGCTAAAATACCGTAGGCTAGGGCTTCGTTACCGGTACAAACGACTTGTTCAGTGTCGCGGGCTTTAGGGTCCTCGAATTCGTAAATTTCTGCCAGTGTGGTGAGCGGATAGCCGTGACCGGCATGGAAAGCTGAAAGCGCGGTTTCGGTAACGCTTTCCGGTTTCCCCTTAAAACGCTCGGTAATTAAACCTTCGATACGGGTGGAATCCAGATCGAACATTCGTGCTACCAACCCAAGTGCGAATATGTTCTTGCCTTTGTCTTTGGCCGTGCCTCCTATGGCTTCTACGGTTAAAGAAGTAATTGGGCAACCGATATGGCGAAATTTTTCTTGGAGATCTTCGCGGGGCTCGACGTGTGAAGTATCGTAGAGGATTACGCCACCTTCCTTAACAAAATCAACATGGTTGTCGTAGCTGTGCTGGTAAAAAGCCATTAGCACATCTGCTTCGTCACCCGAGGTAAGAACCTCGCCCGAGCTAAGGCGAACCTGAAAGATAGAAGGACCACCAGAAATGGTGGAAGGGATGGTCATGAAAGTCATGACTTCCTGCTCGCTGCGGCCCGCCAAGCGAGCGAGAAATCCGCCGATGGACTGGATACCATCCTGTGAATTGCCTGCAATGCGAATAACGGCCTCATGAATTTTAGAGACCTTCGGTTTCTCGCTTACGACCTCATCGGCCGTGGAACTATCGCTCATCGATTGTTGGATCAACAAAATTGCCGGCAGCTATCACGTCCCGCACCCCGGCTTCTTCTCTCTTAAGAAGATGAGCGAAACTAACACCAAAAGTCGACCTGTCAAACGATATTCACAAAAGAAATTAGTTTTTTGAAAAGTCCGAATGACACTCAAAAAACCGAGCCAAACGAATCCATCAGAAGTATTTTATCCACCCCCATAATTCATTAGGTAAACTAATTTATAAGGGGTCGAAATCTGGCCTGATGGAGAGCCCATTCTAGGCCTTCGAGGACGCCTTCGCCGCATTCGCTGGGAGCGATGAAGCCGTCGATGCGTTCCATGTGAGTGAGGACTTCGCTGATGGAATTGGCCGGTGACACGAGCCATTCGGCGCGCTCAGGCTGTAACATGGAGAGGTCGTTACAATGATCGCCGGCTACAAAAATGCCTTCCCGTGGTATATCCAATTGCCGCGCGAGCTCAGTCAAGGCCGTGCCTTTGGTGAAGTCCGTGTGGGACAGGCGACCGTAAATGTCATTGCGCACAAAGGTCAGCTGCGAGTCGCCGGCAAAAAAGGCATTCACATATTCCTGAATGGCATCGGCATCGCGGTTGTTGCGGGCGATTAGGCAAAAAGGGGACCATTCATCTTCAAACACATTGGCACTGAAGTGTAGATTTACCCAGTCGAACAATTCCGGCAACCGATCGGCGATCGAGGTAAAGAGCGCGGACTGCGTGCGGGTGCAGCGGTCATTCCAGTCAGTCAACGGTTTGTAGCCGTGTTCTACACAGCGAAAGATTTCCCGTTCCACCACCACGACGTAATTCGGATGCACGGTCAATTCAGCGTGATCAATGCCGAGGCGCAGGTCATCCAGCGTGCGGCCGGTGTTGATGACCCAGGTGGCACCCTGGGCTTGCAACTGGGCCAACTTGGCCTGCAGGGCCTGCGGCACGGGCGGTTCGGTGAAGTCCGAATGCAGGGTGCCGTCGAAATCCGTGCAAATGAGCTGGAGCGGGGTGAGCATGGTTGGATCTTGCGCGGCCCAGTACATCTGCCCCACAATGCGCTGTCAAAAGCAATCAATTCGCTTTCATTGCCATGGCCGACAAACTGCAAACCCAATATGACGATGCCGTGTTCGCTTATACCACC
>Ga0163111_10000935_pt1 | contig 17646 bp, 17 predicted proteins | sample CRUFie1St18metaG_FD_109645 | JGI IMG/M metagenome (GOLD analysis project Ga0163111, IMG submission 109645) | Marine microbial communities from the Costa Rica Dome - CRUD Field 142mm St18 metaG | ecosystem: Environmental > Aquatic > Marine > Oceanic > Photic zone | place: Costa Rica: the Eastern...
CAACTCTATGAATTGCCTCACGGAGGCCCTTGGACTGAGCCTGCCGGGCAATGGCTCCTTATTGGCCACTCACGCCGATCGAAAAGCGCTGTTCCTCGAAGCAGGGCGACTCGTTGTGGAACTCACTCGGCGCTACTACGTTCAGGACGATGACCGTGTCCTCCCCAGGAACATCGCCAATCGAGCCGCCTTTGAAAATGCAATGAGTCTCGACATTGCCATGGGCGGCTCAACCAACACTATTTTGCACTTACTCGCAGCTGCGCAGGAAGCCAAGCTCGATTTCACTATGGCTGATATCGATACGCTTTCTCGCAATGTGCCTCAGTTATGCAAAGTTGCTCCAAGCACTCCTCTATATCACATGGAAGACGTTCACCGAGCGGGAGGAGTGTTGGCCATTTTGGGCGAGCTCGCAAGGTCAGACCAACTGCATACTGATTGCCACACTGTGCACAGCCCTAGTATTGGCGACGCAATAGCGCAGTGGGATATTGCCACTACTGACAATGCAATGGCGCTCGAGCGTTTTAAAGCGGGCCCTGCGGGCATCCCGACTCAGACAGCATTTAGCCAAGCGACTCGTTGGCCAACGCTCGATCTCGACCGAGAGGGAGGCTGCATTCGCTCAGCTGACAATGCCTACTCTCAAGAAGGTGGCTTAGCGGTGCTCTTTGGAAACATTGCCGAGGATGGTTGTGTTGTGAAAACTGCCGGTGTCGAGGATGAGCTCCTGGTATTTGAGGGGAGAGCCCATGTATGCGAGAGTCAGGAAGACGCCGTCGCCGATATTCTTGAGGACCGTGTGCGAGCAGGTGATGTAGTCATTGTCCGCTACGAGGGACCTCGTGGCGGTCCGGGTATGCAGGAAATGCTCTACCCAACGAGTTACATCAAGTCCAAAGGCTTGGGTAAAGCCTGTGCACTAATCACTGACGGTCGCTTCTCTGGCGGTACTTCGGGGCTGTCAATTGGTCATATTTCTCCGGAAGCGGCGGCTGGTGGTGCTGTTGCGCTTGTTGAGAACGGCGACAGAATCCTCATCGACATTCCAAAGCGTGCCATTAATGTGTTGGTTGATGAGGCCGTGCTCAACGAGCGACGCACCGCTCAAGCAGCCCTTGGCTTTAAGCCCGCAAAAACGCGCCCAAGGAAAGTGAGTCCAGCGCTCAAGTTCTATGCAAAAACAGTCACAAGCGCAGATCGGGGTGCGGTCCGCGATTTATCGTTACTTGACGACTAAGGCCTCAGCCACGTTTGCTGCGGTTAACGCGTCGATATCTGCAATTAAGTCAGCGAGAAAACGGCGCATGCGCCTGTCCTGACGCTCCGTTCGACCGTTGATAACCTCTACCAAGAGGCCAAGAATGACATCGCCGTTGTGCTCTATACCGGCAACGTACGCCGGCGTTCTTGCCTCGGAGCGCGTGTCCCCCAGCACACGGATTTCGGTCTGCCACCCGGGTAAGCGGTTCCCAAGTATGGCTCTTAGCTTTACCCCCCACACAGAACGGTCCTCGTGCCACAAGCGGTCAAGTCGCACAAGTTCCCTAGCACGCAACTGGATGAGTGTCTTTTGATCTTTATTTAATCTGCCTAGCAACCGCTTAGCCAACTGCTGCAGCGAGTCAGCCGCATCGTCCGCATATGTGATGTCGTCGCGCACCAGGCGCTCCTGCGCATATTCCTCTTGTTGACGATCGAGCTCGTCCAGAAAATTCTGTAGCTGGCTATCTGTAAGGCCTTCTGCACTCCCAAGCAGCAGATCAACCAGCTTTACTTGAAGCCGACTGGCTGCCTCATCAATGGCATTCGAAATCAGAACGGCTTCATCGATGGTCACTCCGCCCTCGAGTGCGTCCAACGATGACACTATAAACTCCCGATAGTGCGGTAATTCGTCGCGCCGGTGCCAATCGAGAAGCCCATCAAGGTCCGCATCAAACTGCCTTTGTTGCTCACTTGTCAGATCAACATAATCATCGATCGCCCAGCGCACGAACGTGTCCGCGCGGTTGTATAGAAATCGATTCGCAGAGCAGCCGGCTAGGACAAAAGCAAAAACGAGCAAGGCTGCCAGCAAACGGGAAAATGAAGCTCGACGCTCCGGCATTCAGATAGCCATCCTCGCAAGTGGGTTCTGCCCTCGCTGGAGCATATAACTCAGCGACTCCTTTTATAACTAAACACTGCGTCTCAGTCAGCAAATACCCGTTTTATGCAGCGCTCAAGTAACTGCTCGAGTGCCGGCCCAGTCCTGACAAAATAGCGCTCATTGTTGCGTGAACAATATCCGTACTGCGACCCACACCGCAGATACGGGTGCCATCTATGGCCAATTGGACATAACAAATGGCTTCAGCATCAGCATCCGAACCCAAGGTATGCTCACTGTACTCCACCACGATAATTTTGTGGCCCGTGTGTCTGGACACGGCATCCGTAAAGGCACCTACCACGCCTGCACCTTTGCCCGATAGTGTTGGGGAACCCTCGAGCCCTTCAATCTTAACGCTGAGGTGGTCAACGGCCTCATCCCGTGCCAGTTGGTAATTACCGACCGATAGTTGTGGGCGATCTAGCAGATACGTTTCCAGGAACAGTTGATGAATGTCATCCGATTGCACTTCTGTTTCCGATCGTTCAGCGAGTGCTTGAACCGAAGCGCTGAAGTCGACCTGCAACCATCGAGGAAGATCGAGCCCGTAGTCACGGTTGAGCACATAAGCAACGCCACCTTTCCCTGACTGGCTATTTATACGAATCACTTCCTGGTAACTACGGCCAATATCCGAGGGGTCGATAGGCAGGTATGCAACTTCCCACAGACTGTCACCCTCTCGCCGCCCTAAACACTTGTTAATAGCATCCTGATGGCTGCCTGAAAACGCAGTAAATACAAGCTCACCAGCGTAGGGGTGTCGAGGATGTAACGGCAATTGCGTGCACTCTTTACAAACGGCGATCATTTCATCCATTTGCGAAAAATCGAGTTGAGGGTCAATGCCTTGGCTGTACAGATTCATCGCCATGGTCACGATGTCCATATTGCCGGTCCGCTCACCGTTCCCTAGCAAAGTGCCTTCAATCCGATCGGCGCCAGCCAACAGCCCCAGCTCACTCGCGGCGACAGCACCACCGCGATCGTTGTGCGTATGGAGCGAAATCAATAACGAATCTCGTTGATTCACGTTATCACAAAACCACTCAATCTGATCGGCGTAAACGTTGGGCGTACTCACTTCAACGGTCGCAGGTAAGTTAATTATCATCTTGTTTTCAGGTGACGGCGAAATAACATCAATGACGGCGTTACAAACGTGAACGGCAAAATCCATTTCTGTACCAGTAAAGCTTTCAGGACTGTACTCAAACACCCACTCGGTTTCCGGATACTCGGCCGCTGCAGATTTCACGAGCTCTGCGCCTTTTACTGCGATATCAGTGATGCCTTCCCGGTCTAAGCCAAACACGAAATCACGCTGAACCGTGGAAGTACTGTTATAGAAATGAAGCACCGCGCGTTTGCACCCCTTCAGCGCCTCAAACGTCTTCACGATGAGCTCCTCACGCGCCTGGGTAAGCACCTGCACCGTCACATCATCAGGAATACGGTTCTCATTAATGAGCTTTCTCAGAAAATCAAAATCGTGTGAAGAAGCGGAGGGGAAGCCGACTTCGATCTGCTTAAAGCCGAGATCAAGCAACAACTCCCACATCCGCAATTTCTTATCGGATGTCATGGGTTCGATCAAGGCCTGATTACCGTCTCGCAAATCGACACTGCACCACTCTGGCGCCTTGGTTAACAGAGCATCCGGCCACCTTCGATCGGACTTCTTTAGTGGTTGATATCTCGGGTACTTCCGATAATCAAAAGCTCCAAACTCTGGATGAATCATAGCTAACTCAACTCATTGAACTTCAAATAATGAATTATACGTGGCGGCCCGTAGCGAATTTGATCAAAATCACCGCTAGAAGCGCATTTTTATGGGTAAAAAAATCAAAATTTGATTTTTTTTAGCGGAATACGCTAATATATGTATCATGCTTGATATTAATGATTTAGATCGAACCGACCTTCGCTTGCTGGCTGAACTGCAGAAAGACGCTAGCCTGAGCAACCTTGAGCTGGCCGAAAAAGTCGGATTGTCACCTACACCTTGCGCACGTCGGGTTAAACGACTCCTCACCGAGGGCTTTATTGAGCGCCAAGTTGCCATCCTCAACCCTGAGAAGTTGGGCTTCGATCTTACTGCGCACGTCAGTATCTCCATGGATCGCCACACGCCTGATCGCTTCGAGAACTTCGAGACAGAAATAGCTACTTACGACGAAGTCGTCGACTGCTCCGTGGTGACCGGACAAAGCGCAGACTATTTATTACGCGTGGTTGTGAAGGACATGAAGCATTTTGAAGCCGTTCTTTTAGGCAAGCTGACCCGTATCCCCGGTGTCACGGGTGTGCACTCAAGCTTCGTATTGAGAAAGGTGATAAACCGAACGGAGATACCGCTTAGTTAGCGTAAGCAAGTCGCCAGTGAATGCCTCAATCAGCCGCGTTTACATCACGCTCTAATCGCGCAAGCTCTTTATCAGCAAGAAAGGCGGCTATTTTCAACATGTTAGCCTGGCTGCCCGCCTGTCGTGTGTCGATTCGGTACTTTCCATTTACCATGAGGGAGGGTGTACCTTCTACGCGAGCGCCCTCGGTACGTGCTGCTGCCTGACGAACCATACTGTCGATGCCAAACGAGCCAAAAGCGCGGTCAAAATCTTTAGCGTCAACACCACTTTCTACAAACACTGCGCGTACGGCTTCAGGACTTGATAAACGCTTACGCTGGCGGTGAATGGTATTAAAAACAGCGCCATGGACGGGCTCGAACACATCGAGAACCTCAACCGCGTAGTAGGTTTTTGCGAGTAGCTTCATGCCCGCATTGTTGTTCCAGATGACCGGGGTTCTCTGCACAACAACGCCTTCAGGCAGTCGCGACTCAAACGACTCGAGTAAGGGCTCGAAGTTGTAACAGTGGCCACAGCCGTAAGAGAAGAACTCAGTCACCACGATACGGCCGCTGACACCCGTATGGATGGCGGGTTCAATCACGTCGTAATGAACGCCTTCCTGATACTGCTCCTGCGCAGCCGCACCTGTCGGCAGTGCGGTTACCATTGCGAACATTACTACGTGAAGCCAACCCAACATGATGATTACCCCGGCCCGATACTGTTCTACTACTTTTTCTTACTGTAGACCCGCAACATAACTTGCGACCGCTTTGATCTCAAGGTCGCTCAAGCCGAACGCAATGGTGCGCATAATCTTGCTATCGCCGCCATTTGTTCGTCCGCTCTCGTCTTCGTATCCGAGACGAAACATTTCAAGCTGCTGTGCAACATAGTCAGCGTGCTGCCCTGCCAGCGCGGGGTAACCACCTGGGCCATTTCCTTTCCCTGAGGGGCTATGACAGCCCGAACAAGCCGCTACCTTTCTTTCAGCAATGCCTGCGAGATACACCTTACGGCCTAACCTCACCAAATCCGGATCCGTTTTACCCGCCGTGCGCTCTTGTGCGTCATAATACGCTGCGATATCCGCCAACTGCTGGTCCGTCATATTGTCGACCTGACCTGCCATCAGCGCGACGGGCCTACGCCCATCGCGAATGTCTTTCATCTGCTTCAGCAGATAGCGTTCACCTAGGCCTGCAAGCTTTGGAAATGTTGGGGCAAGACTATTTCCGTCAGCACCGTGACAGCCCGCACACGAGCCAACCAATGCTTCTCCTGCAGCTGCGTCACCCTTCTTAACGCTACCGGCCAATGCAACGTTGGCTGCCATCAGCAGCGCCAAAGTCGCAATTGCGCGATTAAAGATCATCCTAAACTCCTTGTTACCCTGTTATTGGGGTGTCGACATATATGCGATGAGTGCTTTGTGGTCATCATCGCTGCATGCTGTGCACATACCACCAGCGGGCATGACACCCAGGCCGTTCTTTACCGATGACACAAGTGCTTCCATTCCCTTCGCAAGCCTTGGCTCCCATTGAGCAGCGTCACCTGTTCTTGGTGCACCCGCCACGGCGTAGGCGTGACAAGCACCACACGATGCCGCATATTGGGGCGGTTGCTCAGCCGCCCCTATATCTTGCGACTCCTGCTCAACACTACATCCCGATACGATCGTTCCCATGCTCATCATGAATGCGAATTCCAACATTTTTGCTTTCATGATTTACTCCTGTATCTAAGCGTAAGCACCGCCACCTGTTAAGGTTTAAGTGCTATACCCACAAATTCTGGAGCGGCATTATAGTCACTGTGCCGAAAACACCAAACTTAAGGTGGATCACTGTCATTAATACGCCCAATAAGTCTCAAAAGCTTAATTTTAAAAGCACTGAATTTTTACAATCTTCAAGCGCACTGAATAACGCCCCTGCAGATTTTGGCTGCGAAGTGGCTTTCGCGGGGCGCAGTAATGCCGGCAAGTCGAGCGCAATAAATGCCCTTACCGGTAATAGCAAGCTCGCCAGAACGTCGAGGACACCGGGCAGAACACAACTTATCAACTTTTTTACTGTCGCAGACCAGATTCGGCTTGTTGATCTGCCAGGTTACGGCTTTGCCAAGGTGCCGTTAAAAGTAAAAGAAGACTGGAATAAACAGCTTGAGCGCTACTTACAATATCGGCGAAGCCTGAAGGGTCTAATTCTATTAATGGACATCCGACATCCGCTCAAAGATTACGATCGAAAGATGATTGAATGGGCTGCGGTTAGCGAAATGCCCGCACATATTTTACTAACGAAGTGCGACAAGATCAAACGAGGGCCTGCAAAAACAGCGCTTCTCAGTGTTAAGAAAGAGCTCAAAGCAAACGAAAGATGGATCTCCGTACAACTGTTCTCTTCACACAACCACGAGGGAATGAACGAGCTACAACGAACGCTAAACTGGTGGCTGGCACTCGCCGAGGATGACGTTGCTCAGATCAAAGAGGATCTCGCCGAATAACGCCCGCAAGTTAATGCGCCTCATCCCAGTTAGCACCCACACCCACTTCGGTAAGCAGAGGAACCTGAAGCGCAATGACATTGGCCATACGCTCGGTAACGTTTTTACAGAGTGTTTCACACGCCTCGTCAGCAACCTCAAATACCAGTTCGTCGTGAACCTGCATGATCATCTTTGCGTCGAGCGCTGTCTCGGTCAGCCAGGCATCGACATCGATCATGGCTAATTTAATAATGTCTGCAGCAGTGCCCTGCATGGGCGCGTTGATCGCGGTTCGTTCAGCTGCCAGTTGTCGCTGCTTGTTTCTCGCATTGATCTCCGGTAAGTAAAGTCGTCTGCCCAACAGCGTCTCTACATAGTTCTGTTCATGGGCAATAGCACGCGTCGCATCCATATAGTCAGCGACACCCGGATAGCGAGCAAAATATCGGTTGATATACTCCTGGGCTTCACCTCGAGCAACTCCAATCTGTTTCGCCAGGCCAAATGCCGACATGCCGTAAATCAAACCAAAGTTAATGGCTTTTGCTTTGCGGCGCTGGTCTGCAGTAACCTCATCCAAAGAAACATCAAAAACCTCCGCAGCCGTTGCGCTGTGAACATCTAGTTCATTCGCAAAGGCATGCAGAAGGCCTGCATCACTCGAGAGATGCGCCATGATCCGAAGCTCAATTTGCGAATAGTCGGCGGCGACGATCTTGCACCCCTCGGGTGCAATAAAGGCCCGCCGAATACGGCGGCCTTCCTGCGTCCGGATAGGGATATTCTGCAGATTAGGATCACTTGAGGACAAACGGCCTGTCGCCGTTACAGCCTGATGGTAGGAGGTGTGGAGGCGCCCTGTTCGGGTATCAACCATCTCTGGTAATTTATCGGTATAAGTCGACTTCAACTTGGCGAGACCTCGATGCTCGATGAGTACAGCCGGTAACTCGTAGTCATTTGCCAGTTCAACCAACACCTCTTCCGCCGTCGAAGGCGCGCCTTTAGGCGTTTTTTTGATGACCGGTAGCTCAAGCTTCTCGAAAAGAATCTCACCTAGCTGCTTGGGCGACGCCAAATTAAATGGCTGCCCAGCCAGCTCACATGCCTGTGACTCAAGCTCCGCTAAACGGATAGCAATTTCATGGCTTTGCGCCCGAAGCTTATCGATACTTACAAGGGCGCCATTGCGTTCAATCTTTGAGAGGACGGGCACTAGAGGGAGCTCCAGCCGCTGGTATACCTGACTTAGTGTGGTCTCCGCCTCGAGCTTGGGCATGAGTGTCTTGTGTAAACGCAAAGTGACATCAGCGTCTTCAGCTGCGTAAGCCGCAGCTTGCTCAATATTAACGTGATCAAATGACAACTGCTTAGCACCCTTGCCCGCAACCTCCTCAAAGGAAATAACCCGCTGGCCCAAGTACTTTAAAGCCAAGGTGCCCATATCGTGTCGACTGCCCACGGCGTCAATGATGTAAGACTGCAGCATAGTATCGTGCGCTATTCCTCTCAGCGTAATGCCGTGATTCGCCAATACGTTTTTATCGTACTTAAGGTGCTGACCTACTTTTTTAACGGCGTCAGATTCGAGCAGTGGTTTCATCTGGTCAAGAATCCGTTCACGGTCGAGCTGACCATCAAGCCCAGGGTTTAGGTGGGCCAAAGGCACATAAGCCGCTTCGCCCGGCTCGATGGCAAATGACAAACCCACAATCTCTGCTTGCATGTAATTTAAGCTGGTGGTCTCTGTATCAAAGGCAAACAATGTTGCGGCCTCAAGGCGAGATAACCAGCTATCGAACACCGCTTGATCGGTGATAGTAACGACTGAAAGGTGGGAGACCTGCCTCGTTACCGGCTCTGCTGGCCTGTCCGCAAACAGACCCGGGCTCAGCAGCTCATCTAGCCAGGTTTTAAACTCTAGATCACGATAAAGCTCAATCAAGCGATCGGTATCGGGTGATGCTGAGCGTAGATCAGCTTCAGACAAGGCTAGCTCGCAGTCCGTCTTAATGGTCGCAAGCACATAGGACAGCTCTGCCATTTCTCTGTTGGTGGATAATTTCTCCCCTAAAGACTTAGCGCCGCGAATAGGGAGCTCTGCCACACGATCGAGCTGGTCATAGATCTCCGAAATACCGCCAAGGCTCTGGAGTAGGGCAAGTGCCGTTTTTTCGCCCACGCCGGCAACGCCAGGAATGTTATCGATCGAGTCACCCATCAGGGCCAACAGATCTATAATGAGCTCGGGTGCCACGCCAAACTTTTCGACGACACCATCACGGTCCAAGACGACCTGAGTCATGGTATTTACCAACGTCACGTGCTCGTTAACCAGCTGTGCCATGTCCTTGTCACCGGTGGAAATCAGCACAGGGCGCCTCTGCGCCGCGGCCATCTCGGACAAGGTGCCGATTACATCGTCAGCTTCAACACCCGAGACCGATATGAGGGGTAGACCCATCGCTCGAATAACGTTATGAATGGGTTCTATTTGTTCCCGGAGCTCCTCAGGCATCGGTGGCCGATTAGCTTTGTACTCCGGATAGATCTCGTTTCGGAAGGTCGGTCCTTTAGCATCAAAAATAACCACTAACTGGTCATTCGGATTGTCCGCCTGCAGACGCTTCAACATGCCTATCACACCTTTGGCTGCGCCCGTATTCAACCCTTTACTGTTGGTCAGTGGTGGCAGCGCGTGAAAAGCTCGAAACAGGTAAGACGAACCATCAACCAATATGAGGCGCGAAGCATCAGTCATATTGTTGGCTCCAGTAGTACTGGGCAGAGCGAAGGGTCACTTTCATTTTGGCTAAGTCCAGCGGAGCTCTGAAGAAGCCGTGAAAGTCACCCATGGGATTGATTAAAACTACGTTTGCACTGTGGTCCATTTGATAGCTGCTGTCTTCCATGGTGACCTTGCGGAAGGGCGCGTTAAAGCGACGCGCAAAACTGAGAATATCGGGGAAATCACCAGTGACACCCAAGAACTCAGGGTGAAAGTAGGGCACATACGTGGAGAGCTGCTCTACGGTGTCTCGCGCAGGATCGACCGAGACCATGACGACATTGGTCGACGCCGCCTCAGTGTCCTCCAAACTGCCTTTAAGCTCAGCTAAGAAAGACATAGTTGTCGGGCATACATCAGGGCAATGCGTGAAACCGAAAAATAGCAAGGTCCAGTCACCGTTGAGGCTTTGATTTGTAAATTTTTTGCCCTTATGGTCAGTAAGCACAAACTTACCTGGATCTCTTGGTGTGTCAAAGATAAACAGCCCGTTCGCCCGCATTTCCGAAACCGTCATTATGCGCGGCTGCTGAATGCGGTGTACAAAGCCCGTCACGATGATGGCGATACCCAGAAGAATGGCAATAACCGTCAGCGCAACACGATGCTGTTGAGTTAGGTTCATACTGGCGACCCTAGTACCCAGTGGTCACCAAGCATGGCAATAAATAAGACCGTTAGATACGTAATCGAGAACTTGAATGTCGCCATCGGTGCGTCGGGGTTTTTCTCACGCAAAATCTCGATCGACCAGTACAAAAACCGGAGGCCCAACAGCGCGGCGGCTACGGCATAAATCCAACCACTCAGCAGAGTTATGTATGGCAGCAGGGTGATTAAAAACATCAATACGGTGTAGAGGAGAATATGCAACGCGGTAAAGCGGCTTCCGTGAGTGACAGGCAGCATAGGAATGCCAACGGCTGCATATTCCTCTTTTCGGTGAATAGCCAACGCCCAGAAATGGGGCGGCGTCCACGCAAAAATTATAAGGGCCAATAACAGACCGTGCGCATGAATTTCGCCGGTAACCGCGGTCCAACCCAGCAGGGGCGGTGCGGCGCCAGCTAAGCCGCCGATCACTATGTTTTGTGGCGTCGCACGCTTCAGAAACATTGTGTAAATGAAGGCATAGCCGACCAGGCTAGCCACCGTCAAAACAGCGGTCAGCACATTAACCGTGACAGCAAGCAGCGCGGTGCCTAGAATTGCGAGCAGTGCAGCAAAAACTATTGCTTCCGACTGGCTGACACGCCCTTGTGCAACAGGACGATTGGTGGTCCGGGACATTTTTTGATCAATACGCTCATCGACAACATGGTTAATTGCCGCCGCTGCACCCGCGCAAAAAGCAATACCAATATTGCCTAGAACCAGCGGCCGCCACGGAACAAAGCCTGGGACCGCCATACACATGCCAATGACCGCGGTTATGAGCATCAAAGCAACGACGCGAGGCTTTGTAAGCTCAAGAAAGTCAGGCCATCGCGCTAATATCGACTCACTCATGATTAACCCCCTGAGTTCTTGAGCAAGAACTTGAGGTCGCCGATGACGTCTTTGTAATTAACCTCGCTGGCGTAACGCATCATGATCCAACCTGAGGGATCAATCAGATACCAAGCGCTCTCGGCAGAATGCCGCTCGGGAATCACGGGCTCGCTAATCGCCTGCCATACGCGAACATCCGGGTGCTCGCTTTCGATAGTTTGCAAAAGTGGCATTATGCCAACGGCTACGTTATTCGAAACACTGTCTGCTGCAATATCTACAGCATCCGCGTCAACATTTTCCTCGGCACCCTCAGCAGCGGAACTCGCCTCAATTCGAATAGTGTTAGCAGGCGTATTAACCACCATAACGCGCTGGATTCGATGAAAGTCTCGCCCAATCGCTATTCGGATTTGTCGAGTCAGATAGAGCAACTCGCTGCATGTGGCATTGCAGGTTGCACCAGAATTGACGACCATAAAGGTCCACTTTGGCTCCAGCGAATCGAGGCTGATCTTGCTTCCATCACTGGCGGTAAATAAACGGCCTTTAATATTCACAGGATTGCTGAGAATCTCGCCACTATTAGCCGTTCCCAGGGCACCTACGATATCGATATCGCCGCGCTCGACAAAATACCAAAGCCAAGTCGCCGCCAAGATCATGGTGACGGGCAAGCCAGCAATGAGCAGCAAAATGGCGCGACCGCCGCGCTGATCTATTTGTTGAGTCACTCAGTTATCCCCCAGTGAAAGGCAATGATTACTGTCTACCGATGCGATGCCTCAGCCAACGCAATAGATTGGTACTGCGAAAAATAAAGGCCAAACCCAAAACAGCCGCCATAGTAAACCATTGCACGGCATAACCCTGATGTTTTGCCGGTGTTTGGTTAACAATCGCCCAAGTCGCATCGAACGCGACCGATGCAAGTTCATCAACTCGGATCTCAAGCGGAAAGATCGGTTGGTCGAGCTGGCTTTGAAGCTCATCCTGCCAAGCAGACAACGTCAGCTGTTGCACCACGCCCGGCAACTGCGCCGGTAATTGATTTTCACCTAGCATAAAGGCTTCGCCACTGGGCTGGTACAGCCGCCCACTCACTGTCTGCACGCCGCTAGGTAACGCAATATCGGGCAGTGTCTTTCTCGATGGGTCGCCTCGAACCCAACCCAGGTTTAGCGCTACCGCGAGCTGGTCTACCTCTGCGAAGGCGACAACCTCGTAACCAAATTTGCCTCCACGTAGTCGGTTGTCCAGCAATACATAGCGGTTGGGTGTAAAACGCGCGCCCATAACGACTTGCCGATCTGCACGCTCATCGTCCGGCAAACGTATCGCTGACTGCGGGGTGATAGCGGGTAGCACCCGCCTGGCCTCCAACCGATCGATCAACGCGGCTTTTTCGTCCGCTCGATCGAGTTGCCAAAAACCCAGGCTGAGCAGGGTTGGCAACAAAAGAGCTGTGGCCAATGTCGTTCGCCAATCGAGTTCAACGCGCAACTTCATCTAGGTTTCGCTACACTCTGTGCTCTGTTTGCCCATGCGCGCTGCTGCCTCGCGGTCCGTGTCTCCTGCAGTGTAAGGATTTTGAATGCTCAAAGGTCTCATTGTTTTACTCATGATCGCGTTACTGATCACCCTTGGTGCGGGACTGTATTTCCTTATGATCGATCAGGGAGATGTAAAGAAGACCCGACTTGTTAACTCGCTCCGCGTGCGTGTGAGTATAGCTGCGACACTGATGGCGCTCATCACCTACGGGGTAGCCACAGGACAGCTTGGCCACCCTAGTCCCTGGGACGCCCGCCCAACTGCCGAAGCCGCTCCATAAAAAAGGCGGGATAAACCCGCCCTTATACCTTTGGCCGTCCTCAGATGATGTAGACAAAAATAAAGAGGAAGACCCAAACCACATCCACGAAGTGCCAGTACCAGCTTGAAGCCGAGAATCCAAAGTGATCGGTAGACGTCATATGCTTGTTGCGAACTGAACGAATTAGCTGAATCAGCAACATGGTCATACCCATGGCCACGTGGAACCCGTGAAAGCCCGTCAACATGAAAAAGGTCGAACCGTAGATACCCGAGTTCAGCGTCAGACCAAACAGCTCATATGCCTCATAATATTCGGCCGCCTGCAAGAAAAGGAAGATAATGGCCAAGCCAACGGTCACGGCTAGCCAGGCTTCAAACTTCTTGATATTGCCTTGCGACAGACCTCGGTGCGCAAACTCGCAGGTAACGCTAGAAGTGAGAAGAATAATCGTGTTCCAAAGCGGAAGCCATGCATACCACGCCTGCGCATCAGCAAACGACATCGATGTGTGCTGTGAAACAAACGCCCCATTGTTGGCTATCGGCTGGCTCAGTGCGCCACCAACCACTTCCTGTGGCGTTATAACGGGCGGCCAGGTGTATTCAAACCCTTCCCATAGCAAGAAGTTCATACGACCGCCCTCACCCTCACCAGCAAGCCAAGGACCTGCCAACCATCGGACGTACAATAGGGCACCGAAAAATGCGGCAAAGAACATTACCTCTGAGAAAATGAACCAGAACATGCCGAGCACATAACTATTACTCAACTGACTACTGTTCATACCGGCTTTATTTTCCTTGATGGTCGTTCTGAACCAATAGGTTAATGTTGCGATAAATATTGCAAGACCCGCAAAAAGCACCCATTTAGCAGCACCGCCGGTATCGTGGGTACCACCGAAGGTCATCTCATTAAGGACTAATCCGCCACCAAAAACAGAGAGCACTAAACCGATTGTGGCCCGAACCGCGAGACTGGAGCTCTCGGGTACATAGTACTTTTCGTACTCAGTTGAAGTTTCGGCGCTCGACATTTTTCTTCCTTTTTCTCCCTGCCCCCGGGGCCCTTGAGGTTATCTCGAAGCGACTTTATCACTTATTAGCGCGGTCACGTCGAACAACGTATAAGACAGCGTGATGGTTTTAATATCCGCCGGCAGATCCTGATCAACAATGAATTGGAGTGGCATCTCCGCCTTATCATTACCATCAAGCGGTTGTTGCTCGAAACAGAAACACTCGGTCTTATGAAAATATTCTGCGGCTCTGGATGGCGAAACACTGGGTATCGCCTGCGCCACCATGGCATTCATGGTCGGGTTGGCCGCGAAAAATACGGTGTCATTAGCAGCACCTGGATGCACAAGCATTTCCGTCACCTCAGGCGAAAAGGACCACGGCATAGCATCGTTGTTGGTGGCGATGAACTGTACCTTGATAAAGCGCGTCTCGTCGACGTCAGCAGACACTGAAATGTATGCTTCCGACGAGGTTTTGCCATTGATCCCAAGTGCATCGCACAGGACATTGTAAAGCGGCACCATAACCACAAATACAAACGCAAACATAGCCATAGACACGGAACAGAGCTTGGCTACTGTGTCTATGGTGGGATCTTGGCTCAGTCTCATTATCTAATGCCCAAGGCTTAATAAGCTGGTTGCTTTTCGAGCTTGGGTGGCGTTTCAAACGTGTGATAGGGCGCTGGCGATGGCAAGGTCCACTCCAGGCCCTCAGCACCGTCCCATACCTTCTCGTCAGAGACTTTCTCGCCGGACACGATGGCCGCTATCACGTTATAAAGGAAGAGCAACTGTGACATACCGTAAATAAACGCACCAATTGAGGACATCATATTGAAGTCGGCAAACTGCAGTGCGTAATCGGGGATACGCCGTGGCATACCCGCTAGTCCAACAAAGTGCTGCGGAAAGAACGTGACGTTAAATCCAATGAAAGACACCCAGAAATGCACCTTTCCCATGGTTTCGTTGTACATACGGCCCGTCCACTTGGGCAGCCAAAAATAGACCGCTGCAGTCATTGAGAACACAGCACCCGCAACCATCACGTAGTGAAAGTGTGCTACTACAAAGTAAGTATCGTGATACTGGAAATCGGCCGGTGCAATCGACAGCATTAGTCCGGTAAAACCGCCGATGGTAAATAACACTAAAAAGCCTATTGAGAACAGCATTGGCGTTTCAAACGTCATAGCACCGCGCCACATGGTGGTTACCCAATTAAATACCTTCACTCCGGTTGGTACCGCAATCAGCATAGTCGCGTACATGAAGAACAGTTCACCAGCTACAGGCATACCGACGGTGTACATGTGATGCGCCCATACGATGAACGACAGAAAGGCAATCCCTGCCGTCGCATAAACCATTGACGCATAACCAAATAGTGGCTTGCGAGAGAACGCGGGAATGATCTGCGAAATCACGCCAAATGCGGGCAAAATAATGATGTACACCTCAGGGTGACCGAAGAACCAGAAAATGTGCTGGAACAAAACAGGGTCACCACCACCTGCAGCGGAGAAGAAGCTCGTGCCGAAGTGAATATCCATCAACATCATGGTTACGGCGCCCGCTAGCACTGGCATCACTGCAACTAGCAAGAACGCGGTGATCAACCACGTCCACACGAACAGTGGCATCTTCATGTAAGTCATGCCAGGAGCCCGCATATTCATCACGGTAGCGATAATGTTGATTGAACCCATGATGGATGACACACCCAAAATGTGAATCGCGAAAATAAAGAACGTCACCGAAGGTGGTGCGTAAGTTGTTGACAGTGGCGCGTAGAACGTCCACCCAAACGCTGGAGCACCGCCTTCCATTAGCAGTGTCGACGCCAGCATCAGGAATGCAGGCGGAAGAATCCAGAAGCTCCAGTTATTCATGCGTGGCAATGCCATATCAGGCGCACCGATCATCATGGGGATGAGCCAGTTAGCCAGTCCCACAAAGGAGGGCATGATGGCACCGAAAACCATGACAAGACCGTGCAGGGTTGTCATCTGGTTGAAGAAGCCCGGTTCTACCAGCTGCATACCAGGCTGGAACAGCTCTGCGCGGATGACCATAGCGAAGGCGCCACCCAAGAGGAACATTGCGAATGAGAACCATAGGTACATGGTCCCGATGTCTTTATGGTTAGTTGTGTACAGCCAACGAGAGAGGCCTTTTGCTGGACCGTGGTGGTGATCGCCCATGTTTATTTCCTCCGACTACCCTTCTTTATAGCTCACGACGTCTGACGCTTGAACTACATCCCCAGTATTATTTCCAAAAGCGTTGCGCTGGAAGGTCGTCACCGCTGCAACATCAATGTCTGACAATTGCGCACCAAATGCCTGCATGGCAGTTCCGGCGACCCCGTTTACGATAACGTTCAAGTGAGGGTCCAGCCCACCCATTGCAATGGTGCTCCCCGCAATTGCATTACCGAGGCCCCCTTCACCGTTAGCGCCGTGACAAGCGAGACAGCTTGCGTTGTAAACGTCCTCTCCTCGCGCCATGAGCTCGTCAACTGGCAGCTCTGTGGCGGCTAATGCTGCATCCGTAGCAGCTGCACCTCTCTTCGCTGCCATCCAGTCATTAAATTCACCCTGACCTACCACATGTACTTCGACGGGCATGAAACCATGGTAGGCGCCGCACAACTCGGTACACTGTCCACGATACACGCCCTCAGCCAAAACACGTGTCCACGCCTCATTGATGAAGCCTGGAATTGCGTCACGCTTAACCGCGATTTCAGGCACCCACCATGAATGGATAACATCGTTGGCAGTAATCAAGAATCGCACCTTGGTATCAACAGGAATGACCAGCGGCTCATCGACTTCGAGAAGGTAGTTCTCGCCTTTCGTATCAGTGTTGTAGATTTGCTCCTGCGATGTTGCAAGATTAGAGAAAAACGCAATGTTCTCACCGTCAGCATCGAGGTACTCGTATTTCCACTTCCACTGGTAGCCCGTTACTAAGATGCTCATTTCGGCATCGTCGTTGTCGTAAACCTCGAGCAAAGTGGATGTTGCAGGAACGGCCATTAGGACCAGAATGAAGAAAGGCACGACGGTCCAAGCAATTTCAACACCTGTGTGCTCATGAAACTGCGAGGGCTCGACACCTTTTGATTTACGGTGTGCGTAAATCGAGTACAACATAACGCCGAAAACGCCGATACCGATGGCGACACAGATCCAAAAAATCAGCATGTGAAGGCCGTAGATTTCAGCACCAAGATCAGTAATTACGGCGCCAGCTTCGGAAATACCCGTCGACATGTTTATCTGGTTTTGTGCATTGGCTGCAAGCGGCAGAAGCGCCGTCGCGGCAAGTGCGCGTGCGTTTAGCATCTTTTTTTCCCCATAATCGCGGTAGAATGGCCCCGCCCCCGTGGTTGGGCCCCGCGTTTTTTCGCTAATAGAGTATAACGAAGTCAAATTGGATTCACAGCGGAAACACGTTTCTTAGACAAATACCTTGCATTTATTACCAGTTATTTAGTCCTTATCG
>Ga0163111_10000936_pt1 | contig 17638 bp, 23 predicted proteins | sample CRUFie1St18metaG_FD_109645 | JGI IMG/M metagenome (GOLD analysis project Ga0163111, IMG submission 109645) | Marine microbial communities from the Costa Rica Dome - CRUD Field 142mm St18 metaG | ecosystem: Environmental > Aquatic > Marine > Oceanic > Photic zone | place: Costa Rica: the Eastern...
ATAATGATTTAATATATAAAATAATTATGAAAAAAATTTAACTGTTTTTAAATTCATATAAATGCTGAAATTTTTTTCCCGAACCAACTTCATATGGTTCTACTATACGTATATATTTTGAATTTTTTGCATAAAAAATGGCAGCTCTATATTTAATATTTAAATTTTTTTTTATAGTTTTAATTGATAATTTTTTGCCACAATTTACTCTTAGATAATTCTCTACAGGATTTTCCTTGATTTCCATTGAAACCATTTATTAGTATAGAATATATTAAATTATAATATATTTTTAAATTAATTATTTATATATTATAAACTTCGCATAATGATAATATCATTATTTTGTTTAGTATATGTTGTAAAATTTTTAAAATTCAACGACTCATTTACATCTTTTACTTTTGTTTTTATTAAATAATAATACTCCTTATCGCATTTACATTCATTAAACATATTAACTATTTCAGAATAATTATCACTTGCTCTTACTATCCATAAATATTCAGAATTATCTATTTTATACAAAACATAATAAAAATTATTCATCTTTTAATTAACTCTATAATAAAACATAATTTTATATCCTTTTGTAAAATTATAAAAAAGACTTTCATATTTTTTATCTTCTATAAAACTCCAATCTATATTTTTATTTATTTTTGATTTCCAATTAAATCTACTCATTTTCTTTAAACTACTTCCATCAAATTTATATTCTTTATTATTAATGGTTAAAACATTTACAAAATGACTTGATTTATTTTCATCAAAATGGTCTTTATTTGTAATGATGATAGAGTCTAATTTATAAATCGCATTATTTATTTTGTATTCTTGTTTAAAAATAGTCCCACTTTCAAAATCATTTATAATTATTGCATGAGGATTTGAATTTAAATTACTAAATTCATTTTCAATATTTATCTTTTTTTCTATATTATATTCTTTAATATAAACATTAGAATCATCTAAAAAATTTATTATGGTTTTATAATATTCTATTGGATTACCTGCATCATTAATATTGGGTATACTTATATTTTTATTGGTATTTTTTATTAAATTATACATTTCTTTTATAAAAAAATTGGTTTCTAATTTTTTTATTTTTAATAGAGAATGCATTTTATTATACAAATTATTTTTTCTGGTTTTTGTATCCCTTTTTTTTACTTTATATGTATTATTTTTTCTTTGATTTAGAGAAGCTTCTATATAAATATTTAATATAAAAAGAATTTTTTTAATTTCTTCATTCTCAATATTTATTAGTTTATTATTTTTTATCTTTTTTCCTGTTATCATTAAATAACGAAAGTATTTAAAAAATTTTCTTCCTTTATCGCTAAAAAAAAATGCAGTAAACATAGTATTAAACCAACAATTTGAATATATTTGATTTGGTAATATTAAATCTTTTGGACTATTAATTTTATGATTTTTTAAAGTATTTAATAAAATATTCAATGCTTTTTTATTTTTATAATTTACACATATAATGTTATCATCATTTCCTATATTAATATCAAAAATATTATTACATAATTCTATAGATTTTTTACTTTTTAATGAATCAATTTCATTATATAAATATTTATTAATTGTTGGTGAATAAGATTTAATCATTTATATATATAAATAAATTATATATATAAAATATTTTTATTTTATATATATGAATTCTCTCAAAAAATCTATGAACAAGATGAATGAAACGATAGATAATAGTGCAGAAAATACTTTACTTAGAAAGAAAAAAAAAACTGTTAGTGAATCTGCAAGAGAGTCAATAATAAACAATGAAAATAATATTGATAATCAAAATAGTATTTTAAAATCGCAAGCACAATCTCAAAATGAAATACAAAGTTCTGATAACAATATTTCTAAATTCTCCTTTTTTTCTATTATTAAAAAAATATTTATTTTTACTTTTTTTATTATAACATTCCTGTTTTTTATTATATTTTTTTATCAAGAACAAATTTTTAAATTTTTTATAAATAAAATGGATTCTTTAAATAAAGTTATTTCAAAAAATGTTGATAAAATTAATCCATCAAAAAAAACTAATTCTATAGATTTGAAAAAATCTATTAATAAAAATATAAAAAAAAAAGAAGAAAATTTAGTTGAACCAGTTGAAAGTGATAATCAAAAATCTGGATTTTGTTATGTTGGAAAAATAAATAACAAAAGATCATGTGCAAAAGTTGCTGATAAAAAATATTGTATGTCTGGAGAATTTTTTACAAGTAAAGAACTTTGTGCAGCAAATAAAACAAAACATGCAGATTCTTAATTATTTTTTCTTTTTTTATTTTTTTTAGTTTTTTTAGTTTTTTTTCTTAATTTTTTTCTTTTTGTATTTATTGCTTTTATCTTTCTAGTTTTTTTACCACCAGTTTGTGATTTAAAAAAATTATATAAATTTTTTAAATCTCTTTCACCTTTAAATTCTTTTTTTATTTTACCATTTTCAGTTATAATAATGCAGGGTATACCTTTTGAACTAACATAATTAAATAAATAATCATTTAATCTAACAATGTCTTCACTTCTTATTGTTATTAAATAATTATTACTTTTAACATTTTCTAATTTTTTTTTTAATTTTTTCCAAACTGGTTTCATTACAACACAATGTGGACATCTATTACTAAAAATTCCTATAAAACATGTATTATTTTTATAAATTTTATTAAAATCTTCATTTGATAAATCTTTAGATTTCAATATTTTCATATATAATATATAATTATAAAAAAATTAAAATATATTTATATTTTAATAATGAAATACAATATTAAAATATATATTATTATAATAATATTTTTATTCGGTTTGTATTATTATGTTTTTAACACTAATAATATTGAAAAATTTGAAAATAAAAATAATTGTCCCAATATGTTAATAGAACATGATGGTAAAATTTATTTTTATAATAGTAAATTAAAAAATGAAAAAGATAAAAATCCTCTAGTTTTTGATAATTTAGAAGAATATATAGAATTTCATAAATTACAAGAATCAAAAAATAAAAAATGTCCTTTATTGTACTTACAATATACGACAGATACCCAAAATGAAGAACTAGTATTAGTCAAACCTTCAATATTTGAAAATAATGGAGGATTGCAGTTTGAATATAAAGATGATAAATATTATGAAAAACATAAAATGTTAGATGCAACAAAAGATTCAACACCAGAAAATGATAAAAATATTAAATTTAATACTAATATGTATTCTGGTTTTGATAAAAATAATCAAGATATTGGTAGAGATACTCCATTAGATAGACAATTTGCTTCTAATAGTAAAATTAGCGCTAATCCTTATGATAATAATTGGGGTGGTAAAAATTATACACAAAATAAAATAGATAAAGGAGAATTCAAAGATAGAGAAGTATATAAATATATAAATTAATTATATATAAACTTAAAGATATCTATATTTTAATATATAAATAGCATCGTTGGTGTAATGGTAACATGTTCGCCTTCCAAGCGATCGCCCTGGGTTCGATTCCCAGACGATGCATTTATTTAATAAAATAAAATTATAAATTATTTTATTAAATATAAATAAAGTTTATATTATAATATATAATAAATAATAAATAATGTTCTCTTTTTTTTACATTTTATTATCTTTAATTGATATTAAATTACCTATAATTAATAATATATATAAAAGCAAATTTAATATTCCGTTAATTGGTAAACAAAATATAGAATATCAACGTATTGAAAAATATAAATCTTCATTAAAATTATATGGAATTATTAATGCAGATGGATATTTATTCTTTGATAAAAATGATATAAAAAATTATAGTTTTGATGAAGAAATTCAAAATGTTATGAATAAATATAAATGTAAAATTAATGAAGCATATTATAACGATATAAAAGATGAAATTTTTTTAAATGTTAGAGTATATCCTTTAAATTTACAAAAAGTAATTATATTAAAAAATATTTATTATGAAGAAAAAGATTTATAATTTTTTACTTTTTATAATATAAATAAAAATAATGCATAATAATCTTAATGATATTATTCATAAAATACCAGGAGATACATTACAAGAAAAATTATTAAAATTAAGTAAATGTAATTGTTGTTCCAGACATTCAATAAATAAACCATTTATGTTTACACCATGGAAAGAAGAACAAGATATAGAGCCTAATTTTAATAATATATACATAAATACATGTAAATGTGATTGTAGACATAACGCTAGAAATATTTGTAGACAACATCCAGATTATTTAAAAAAATAATATATAAAAAATTGAATTTTAAATAATAATATTTATATTCTAAAACAATATAAATATTATGAATATTCTACATAAAATTTTTATATATATTATGAAATATTTTGGAAGATATAGAATAATTTATGATAGAGTTAGCGAAGAACCATATCTTGAACGATATTATTTATTTTTAAAAGATAGAAAAAAATTTCCTTTTAATATATTCTTACATAGATTTTTAAAATCTGATCCAGATGACCTTCATGACCATCCTTGGAATTTTAGAACAATTATTTTATATGGTGGTTATTGGGAATATACTGATAATGGTAAATTTTGGAGAGGTCCTTTATCTTATAGATATGCACATGCCAATACATTTCATAGAGTTGAATTAGATAAAAATATACCATATTGTTGGACATTATTTATTCCAAGCAAAAATTTTAGAGATTGGGGATTTAGAACAAAAACGGGATGGATAAATAATATAGATTATTTAAAACAAAAAAAAGAAGAATATTTAAATTTTAAGAATTAATATATTTTATTTGATCTATATTTTCATAAAGTCTTCTAATTAAGTATGGTATCATTTCTTTATATGGACCATATGGTATATATGTTGCTTTTTGAATATATAAATTTTCTATATAATTTTCATTCATTCCCATTAAATTCGCTAAAATTATATTTTTTTTTCTTTTATTTAATTTTAATATAAAATCGATTGAATTTTTATTATGAGTAGCTGCTATAAAATTATTGTCAATATTATTAAAACATTTTAATAATCCTTCATTATAATTGTTATCTGTATCTTTTTTATTAGTATATAAATGACCTAACTTATATTCATTATTCCAATATGCGCCTCTTACCAATTTTGTAGAAAATTTAATATTTTTAGATTTAAAAAAATTTAAATCATCTTTTAGTTCATTTAAACTATCTTTTCTATATAATTGATGTGTTTTTATTATATTTAAATTATATTTATTGTATTTATAAATTAAATTATTTGTGTAATTTCTATATTTTTCTATATTATATTCATTTTCTGCATCTATTATTAATTTTATATTTTTTTCATTACATCTAAATGCTATATTATTTATATAATTTTTATTAAAATTTAATGAAGATAATTTTAATGCCAATATATAGCTATTATTTATATTATTAATTAAATTATTATATTCATTAAATACTATTTTTTCATTGTTTTTACAATCTTCGCTTATATAATTTATTATTGGAATTTTGTTTTTTAATAATAAGTTATTACTTTTTTTAAATGCACTTTTTAAATTATTACCAGCCACAAATTTAAACAACATGAATTATATACCTTTTTATAGATATATAATCTTTTTTTTTCTTATTATTTAATTTATCTATTTTTTTTGTTAAATAAATATGTGGTAAAATTGGAAATATCCACCATAATTTTCCAATTTTTTTTTCAATCATTACATCTATATTATTTTTTAATCCTAAAAAACCAAATAAATTTATAATATTACCAAATAATATTTTTTGCTTCCATTTAATATTTGTTTTATATATTTTTATATAATGTAATGGTGTATGAATAAATGATAAATAAATTTTACTAATTATTGGAAATTTAAGCCATATAATATGAAATAAACTTGAATATATATATTTATTTTTATATATAATAAAATCATCGGCTATATGAATTATTGATGATAATATTAATATTAGTTTTCTTAAATTATAATTTAAATTATATACTATTAACAAACTTATTATATTATAGTATACACTTTCATAAGGTAAATCTATTAAATCAGTACCGCCATGTCCAATAGATGGAATAATTAATGGATATTTAATTTTCATATTATTAATAATAATAGTATATTATTATTATTAATTTTAATTTTAATATTATTAAATTTTTTATAATAATAATTTATATAGACCGTGTATATCTAGATTTTGTTTTATTTAATTTACTATTATTTTTTGATAAATCATTTAATGATTTTATTTTGCGTGTTTTTTTACCTTCAATACTACTTATATTTCCTTGTGTTCCAAATATTAAATATGGTATTTTACCTAATTTTTTATCATATTTTGCAACTTTTCTAAAATTATTTATAAATTTATTTATTCTATTTATATATTTTACATTAATATATGAGTCAAACTCTTTTAAATTTTTAGCAGCATTATTATAATTTTTGATAGCAGTTCTAAGTTTGGCTTCTGTTGGTCTAAGTTTTCTAAAATAACTATCAAAATCTTCTTCTTCTCTCGCATATTCATTTTCTCCATCAATAAAATCAAAATATTCTATAATTTCTTCAATTTCAAAATAATAATTAATAACACCCAACCTAACATATTTATGTCTAAAATTTTCTACTTTATCTTTTAAATCTTTTGGTTTAAAATTATGTTTAATATTTAGTTTTTCGCGAATTTTTGAATAATTATATACTATATAGTGATCACCAGGATAATATTTTTTATCTAAGATATATTCTATTTTAGCCTCTATTTCTGGATTTGCCATATCATAAACTTTCTCAAATACTAAATTTTGTAAATCTCTTGTAAGTTGTGTATCAAGTCGTGTAACACCCGTCAACTTAGACTTTATTGTATAATTTTTCAAGTTAGTTTTAATTGTTTCACTTTTAGAATTTGCTGGAATTCCATGTTTTTTTGCTAATGATTGCAATTGTTTTCTATTTAATGATTCTAAATTATCTGGAATATTATTTATCATATATATATATATCTAATAAATATGTCATTAAAATATATCAAAAAATGTAAACAAAACTTCTTTTTTATATTTATTGGTGAAAATATAAAAAAAAGATGTATTTGTGAAATTGAATTGCAAAATATTATTTTTTTTTCTAATTAACTACTTTTCTTCTTAAACCACGTAGAGCATTACTAACATAACTACTTGGTACTGGTTTTCTCATTGCTCTTTTTGCAAAATTATTTAACATTCGCATATCTTTTAAATCTAATTCTTTTTTATTAATAATATCTGATATTCTTTTCTTACCTAAATTCGATTGAAATAATGTTTTTACATCTTCAGTTAATTCATCCATTAATGGAGAAGAACTATTAATCATTCTTGCAGAATTAAATGCTCTTATTGTTGCTGCCATATTTTTAGATGTTCTTCCTGTAGAATATAATGATGAAACATTTCTTTTTGTTTTTGTTCCTTGTCCCGGTAAAACTCTACCATGATTATCATTTTTTTCTGCACTATCTGAAAATCTTACTTTTCCGCGTGCTTTTTTTAATCTTTTTTTAGTTCCATTTCTGGATTTTTTAGTCCTCATATTTATATAATACAATAATATTATATATTTATTACAAACTATCTATCATATTTTTTATTGATTGAGATAATGCTGTATATTTTTTACATTTAATACAATTTTCACTAGAATCATCATTTGCTAAATTATCTAAATCTATTGATTTTAAACCTTTTTCTTCTTGTATCATATTCATCATGCATTTTGCACATTCTAAATCACATATTTTTTTTGTATTTTTTAAAATTTCTTTTGATTCTTTTAATCCTTCTCTATTTCCTAATTCTTCTGTTAATGATTTTAATTTTCTTTCAATTAAACTATATAAATCGTCTGGTTTTTTTTGTACAGTAAATCCTTCAATTGTATTTGAATTCTTTAATATTTTTTCTCTAAAAGTAATTTTATTATTTAAAAAATTAAATTGTCTATTTAATGAATTAAATATTAAAAACAGAAATAAAACAATAATTATTGTATATGCTATTATATTAAACAATTGTTTATTAAATTTCATTATATATATAATAAAATATATAATGTTTTTTTTATAATAAATAATACTTAATACTTTCTATAACATTTTTTGATATTTTTCTATTATTTTTTGTTTTTATATCATCTAAACAATTATTATCTATTTTCAATTCTTTTATTAGGTTATCAATTGTATTAAATTTATCTAATATTGCAGTTGCACTAACAACATTCACTTTTGGTATTTGTATCAACATTATATTATTAATATTCTCTTTATTAACAAAAGAACTTTTATTTGATTTAATTGTTTCTTCATATTTATCTTCTTCGTTATCATTACATACTTTTATAATATTATTATTAGAAATATCATATGAAATATTAGTGTTTTTATCAATATTTAAATAATATGGCTTTCTTTTATCTTCTTTTATAATTTTTTTTATGAAATTAATTATAATTTCACTTGTTTCTATTTCGTTTAAACTATTTAATATAGAAAACCCTTTAAAAAAACTAAGAGATGTTATACATGAATATAATGTATTTTTCATTTTTTCATTTTTATAATTAATAATAGCTCCTTCTATTAAATAATAAATATTATGATTATGTAAATCATTTTCATTTAATCTAAAGCTTTGGTTATTATATCTACCATCTTTAATACTTGATTCAAGATCACTTAATTTTTTTCTCTCAAAAATTGCTAAATTGCATTTATTTATTTCATCATAAATAATAAAATCTCCTATATCTAATGCTTTTACTTCGATTGTAAATGAATTATTACAAAAACTACTAATATAATTAATAATTGTTTTAGGTTCTCTATTGTCTATATACAATATCATTAATTTTAATAATATTGTAATTTTAAATAATTATTTTATAATATTAAAAAAATAATTATCTAACCTAATAATTTACTACGTCCTGTTCTGAAAGTACCAATTGTGTTGCTACCTTTGTATAATTTTAAGGTTTTTAAACAAGCTGTTCCTTGTGTTGGTGTTTTTGGTACTCCACATCCATCACTATAATGGTTTGGATTGTTTTGTACAACATCATATTTATATGCGGGTAATGCAGGTATAAATGATCTTACATTTTTTGTAGGCGCTAAACCAGCCATATTTCCAAAAACAGCGGTGCTATTGGTATAGCGATTGCTTCCAATTAAATTAATACGACCCATTTTTATATTATAATATTATACTATATTTTTTTTTATTAAATAAAAAATTGTATTATAATAATATAAAAATAATTTCTAAATATTAATAATGTCTGATACTTTTATAGATAAAACAATCAAAGATACATCAGATTCAGAAGATAATTATCAAGAGTTAGATGAAGTTACTAAAACTAATAATATTAGTGATAATATTATTAGTGACGAATTAGTTTATAATCCATTTAATAGTAAAAATAAAGAAATTAATATGCATGAAATTATTAATATATTATCAAAATATGGAATTTTTACTAAACCTTTTAATATTGAATTATATAAGAGAGCATTTATTCATAGATCTTATACTAAACGACCTAAATTAGAAAATGAAGAATCAAATATTACTATTGTTGAAAAACCTGCTGATTGTTTAGATTTAAAGAGTAAGTCTAATGAAAGATTAGAATTTATTGGGGATGGTGTTTTAGAGTGTGTTATTAAATATTATTTATATAAACGTTTTCCAAAAGCAGATGAGGGATTTATGACAGAAAAAAAAATTGCATTAGTAAAAAATGAACATATTGGTAAATTAGCATATGAAATGGGATTACATAATTATTTTATTATTTCTAGACATGCAGAAGAAAAAAATATCAGAACTAATTTTAAAAAATTAGGCTGTTTATTTGAGGCGTTTGTAGGTGCTATATTTCTAGATTTTAATAGAATAGATGTTAAAGATGAATTTGGTTGGTTTTCAAATATATTTAATTGTGGACCTGGATTACAAATGGCACAGATTTTTATTGAAAATATTATGGAAAATCATGTGGATTGGACTAATTTAATTATTAATGATGATAATTTTAAAAATAAACTACAAGTAATCATTCAAAAAGAATTCAAAGTTACTCCTGATTATCTTGAAATTAATACTAATCCTAATGATGATATTAATGACAAAATTTATACAATGGGTGTATTTATTTCATTTGGTGAACATATTCATAATGTAAATATTAGTAATGCAATTGATTTAAATACATTAGGCAGTTTTAAGTGTATACATGAGAAATTACAAAAAAATGATAAATTATTAATATTTTTATCAAAAGCTAGCCATAGAATTAAAAAAAAAGCTGAACAATTAGCATGTGATTCCGCTATATCTATTATAAATAAATTTCAAAAATAAATAATATATTTTATTTAGGAATTAATTAAAATATATAATTTAATTATATATATAATTTAATGATGTTAAATGAAGAATTTGATTTCTTAAAAGTAAAACCACTACCAAAAAAAAAAGAAGAGTATAATTTTTTTTTAAATAAAAAACAACCAAATGTTATTGATAAAACTCAAAATCAGGATTTTAATGAAATTGACTTTTTAAAAAAAATACAAGATAAATTAAATATTAAAACTTTTAATAAAATAGAATCTCTCAAAAAATCCCCCGAAACTATAGAAGAAAAAATAAAATATTTTTTAATTAAAAATATTCAAAAAACAGAAACAAAAATTATAATTAAACAAATCGAAGATATTAAAACAGATACTAAAAAAGAAACTACTAAAACTGAGAGAAAAACACAAAAACCCAATTTTAAAAAAGGTATCAATCAAACATATAATTTTGATACATTAGATTTGGAATATGAAATAAAAGATATTAAATTAAAAGACAGATTACATGAATTAAAACCACAAATTTTGATAAAAGCATCAGAATATTATTTAAATAATAGAGAGAACTTTATTAATTTTATAAATAAATTATTTTTACCATATAAAGAAACTTTATTAAAAGAAGAAGAAGATATTGCTAATGGAAAAATAAATATTTCATGTGAAGAAAAATCTGGGAATGAATTTTCTCTATTAACTCATCAAAAAATAGTTAGAGATTATATTAATATAATTACACCATATAGAGGATTATTATTATATCATGGATTAGGTTCTGGAAAAACATGTTCATCTATAGCTATTGCTGAAGGATTAAAAAATAATAAAGAAATTTTAGTGTTTACACCCGCTTCTTTGAGAGATAATTATATTGATGAATTAAAAAAATGTGGAGATTTTATTTATATGAAAAATCAATTCTGGGAATTTATAAATGTTGATTTATATCCAGAATATTTACAGATATTATCCAATTTATTAAATCTACCAGAAGAATATATTAAAGAAAAAAAAGGGGCATGGTTAATGAATAAAAAAGAAGAACCTAATTATGATAAATTAGATTTTGAAAAACAACAATTGATTAATGAACAAATTAATAAAATGATTAGTATGAAATATAAATTCTATAGCTATAATGGTATGACAAGAAAAATATATAATATATTAACACAAAATGATACAGTGAATCCATTTAATAATAAAGTAATTATTATTGATGAAGCTCATAATTTTATAAGTAGAATAGTTAATAAAATTAATCGCCCAAGCTCTATTTCTATGAAATTATACGAATATTTGATGGAATCAGAAAATTCAAAAATTATTATGCTTTCTGGAACACCTATTATTAATTATCCAAATGAAATATCTATCATGTTTAATATTTTAAGAGGTTATATAAAAGGTTTAATTTTTAAATTAAATGATGAAAAACAAAAATTTTCAATCGATTATTTTGAAAAATTGTTTAAAAAAAATAATATAAATAAACATATTGATTTTATAGAATATAATCAAAAAAATAAAGAACTAACTATCATACAAAATCCCTTTGGATTCATTAATCATGAGACAAATATTAAAAAAATTAAAGATGATTCTAAAATAAATATTTATGAATTAAATAATAAAATCAATGATTTATTTAAAGAAAATAACATTTCTTTTCATAATAAAGATAATATTCTAAGATATAAAGCATTGCATGATAATTTTGATGAATTTAAAAAAACATTTATAAATGATAATAATACAATGAAAAATGATATTATGTTTAAAAAACGCATTGTTGGACTTACATCATATTTTAGAAGTGCACAAGAACAATTAATGCCTAGATATGAAAAATCTAATTTTGTTGTACAAAAAATAGAAATGAGTCCATTTCAATTTGGTGTTTATGAAGAAGCTAGAATTAATGAAAGAAATCAAGAAAGTAAAAGTAAAAAAAATAAAGCAAAAAAAAATGGAGCAAATAACGATGATATATATGGTGATTCTGTTTCAACATATAGAATATTTTCCAGAGCATTTTGTAATTTTGTTTTTCCAAAACCTGATATTATTAGACCTATGCCAAAATTAGAAGAAAAAATAGAAAACATTTTGGAAAATATTGAAAAAAATGATATTATTAAAGAAGATATTATTGATAATATTGATATTAATCAAAAATCAGATGATTTACAAGAAGATGATATAGATAAAATGCAACAAGAAAAAAGTGAAGCAGTTGATGATAAATATAATAAAAGAATTATTGAAGCATTAAATAAATTAGATGAAAATGCTAGTAAATATCTAACACCTGATGCATTAAAAATATATAGTCCTAAATTTTTAAATATATTAGAAAATATAAGTGATGATGAACATAAAGGTATTCATTTATTATATTCACAATTTAAATCATTAGAAGGAATTGGAATATTCAAATTAGTATTAAAACACAATGATTTTGTTGAATTTAAAATAAAAAAAAATAGTGATGGTGAATATATATTAAATATTGATCCAAAAGATTATGGAAAAAAAATGTATGCAAGTTATACAGGTTCAGAAACTCAAGAGGAAAGAGAAATTATTAAAAATGTATTGAATAGTAATTGGAAATTTGTACCAATCAACATATTAAATGAGATAAAAAAAATATCTCCAAATAATTTTTTTGGAGAAGTAATAAAAGTTTTAATGATTACTTCTTCTGGGGCAGAAGGAATAAGTTTAAAAAATGTTAGATATGTTCATATAATGGAACCATATTGGCATCCAGTTCGTATTCAACAAGTTATTGGTAGAGCTAGAAGAATTTGCAGTCACAGTGATTTACCAAAAGAATTTCAAGATGTAAATGTAGTTTTATATTTAATGACATTTAGTGAAGAACAATTAAAAAGTGATAAAGCGATTGAATTAAGATTAAAAGATAGAAGTAAAATTGACCCCAAAAAAGTTGTATCTAGTGATGAATTTTTATATGAAATATCTAAAATTAAAGAAAATATAAACTCTGAAATATTAGATAATTTAAAACAATCATCTATAGATTGTTCTATTCATTCTAGATCAACAAGCAAAGAAGCAATTAAATGTTTTTCTATTGGTAATTCTTCTGAAAATAATTTCATGTATACACCTAATATTAATTCAGAACAAAAAGATAGCAATTTAAAAATGAATCAGAAAAAAGTTACATTAAAATTATATAAAATTAGAAATGAAAATCTTGCACTAAATAAAGAAACTAATGATGTATATGATTATGACGCTTATAAAAAGGGAGAATTAGTATATCTTGGAAAATTTATAAAAAATCAAGACGGTAAATACGAATTACAAAATTAATTATTTAATTCATAATAACTTTAAATTAAATAATTATTTTTCTAATTTTTCTAATTTTTCTAAAATTTTTTCTTGAGTTTTATTCATATTTTTCATCAATTGTATTAAATAATCGAGTTTTGAATTTACATTAAATTTTTTTTCTACACTATACTCATTATTTACAAATAAATTATTATTTGATGAATCATATGAATTTATTATACCTGATATATCTTCAATTATACTACTTCTTTTCATGTCTGTATTTTTATTTATATTACTTATATCTATTATATTATTGCCAAAAATTTTTTTTTCATCATTATCTCTTTCATTTATCATTTTATTCAATATTTCATTTAAATCTGTATCATCTATTGTTTCACCTTTTAATTCATCTGTAAAATTTATTTCTTCTGGCTTTTTTGGAGCAAAAGAATCAAAATCATTTTTTATTATTTCGATATCATTTATAATTGGGTTCTTTTTTAATTTTGTGATTTTTGTAATTACGTCTTTTATTATCAATTTATTTGCTTCAATTATATTAATTTCATCTTTTTTTAAATTATTATAAAAATTTTCTATACAATTATCTATTATAGATATTATATTATTTTTATATTTTTCATCTATTTCGTTAAAAAATTTATTATTATATAAAACATTCCACAATATTTCTTTATTTTTATTTGACAATAAAATTTTTTTATTTGTCATAAATATATTAATAAAAATATTAATATCTTTAAGTTTATTATTTATTCAAAGCTTTTACAATTTATTATAATATATTTCCCTATAATTTTCCATAACTTTATCTGATATGCGAGTTTTTTTTAATTCTTTAGGTGTTAACTCTTCTCTCAATAATTTTATTATTACATATAATGAATATAATCCACATTGACCATCTTTCATTTGATGAACAAATTTATAATTACTATAAAATTTTAAATTTAATCCAATCATTACTGCCTGTTTAATAACATTATCTATAAATTTTTTTATTCTTTTTTTAACTTTATCACCATTGCTATCAAAATACATTATATATTTTTTTTCTAAATCTATAAATACTGCAACCCAATGTGAACCACTTTTATAATGTGGATCTAAATTAAATATTATACCTATTTTTCTTTTACCTTTATCATATAACTTTTTTAAATCAAATTTACACAGCTCTTCCCATACACAATTATCAAACATTTTTTTTTCATCATAATCTATTGGTGATGGTCCTATAAATTTAAATTTTGGATATGATTTTTCATATTGAAACATTACATCTTCTATATCTTTACTTGATAACCAAGTATATGGATTATCTGACCAAGTTTTTGGTGATACTGGTCTAAAAATCTCATTTTGCATTATTTCTTTTATATCTAACTTTTTTATCCAACACAATTCATTCTTACATTTTTTATAAGATTTTTTTAATTTTTTCCATATTTCTTTTCCATCATTTGTTTTTATTTTATTTTTTTTTGTGGTATTATGTTTATCTCTTAATTTTATTAACAAATCATTTGTAAAACATGACTTTTTTTTTAATTTATTATCAACTTTTAAACTTTGTTTTGGTGCACACTTTAATTTTTTAAATGTTTTACCTTTCATATAAAAATTTTAATTATATATATATGTTTAGTTTCTTTTTTTTGGTAAAATTTTATTATTTTCGCTATTTTTTGTAATTTTAACAAATTCATTAAATTTATTATTTTTACCCATCTTATTATTTTCTAAACTAAAAATTCTTTTATCTAATAAAGTTGTAAAATTGTTTGATATATCACTATTATTTGATATATCATTATTGTTTGATATATCACTATTATTTGATATATCTATTTGATTTGAATATTTATTTAATTCATTTTGAATTTCTAAATTTTTTTCTTCTAATTTCAATTTATTTATAAACTTTTTAATAAACATATTAAAATGATGTAAATATTGTTCATTTTCATTTATTATATTTGTATTTACATTTGAAATATCACTATATGATTTATAAAGTTTATTTACTTCATCTTTTATTTGTTTTTTATATTTTATAAAATCATTATTCGTAAAATAATTTTTACTAATATCATTATCATATTTTTTTAAAAATCTACTATTTACTAAATAAATATCACCAGAATTTAACTTCTTTAATAGATTATTATCCATAAATATATTAATAATCTATTATTAATAATTATAAATTCTTTAATTGAATTCTTGTTGAATTATTAAATATATCACTTCCTATATTTAAATTATAATTTGGATTAAAATCATTAAATTTTTCTTCATTAAAAAGAAGTTCATTATTTCCACTATATTTATTGTTTTCATTTGTTGATGATTTATATAAACTACTATTTGATGAAGGTACCCATAAATGTAAATCTGATTTATTTAATTTTTTATTTTGATTTCTTAATTCCGATTCATTATCAATAGAATTTGAGAACCCATTAAATGGTGGTTTTGATGTACCTGGATAAAATGTTTGATAATTATTAAAATCTTGATAACCGTCTAAACTATTACTAGTATTATTATCTTTTAATATTAAAAATTTTGTATATTTTGTACTTAAAGGATGCTTTGAAAGTAATGGTTCTATATTATCAGATGGTATATTTCTTTCATAAATTTTATCATTTATTGAATTGTCTAAATTGTTAAATGTTATTGTATTATTCATATTTAATTAATATATATATATATTATTTTTAATTATATCTTTTATTATTATTATTATTATTATTATTGTTATTAGTATCATTATTATTCATTCTCTCTTTTACTGACATATTTTCTATTTCTCTTATTTCATTTAAAACATTATTATTTAAAGGAACAGAATTAACACACCCCATTATAAGATAATAATAATATTATTTTTAATTATATTAAAGATAAATTAATATTATTTTTTATTATATGTGTGGAATATTTGCTTTATTTAATAATGATAATACCGATCAAGATATAAATAAAAGTTTTATGCTAGGTGTAAATCGGGGACCTGAATTTTCACATATAACAAAAATTAATAATATACATTTTGGATTTCATAGATTAGCAATAAATGGTTTGAATAGTAAATCAAATCAACCCTTTGATATAAAAAATTGTATATTAATTTGTAATGGTGAAATTTATAATTTTAAAGAACTTTCAAAAAATAATCATATTGAAATGATAACTGATTCTGACTGTGAAATTATTATTCATATGTATAAATTATATGGTATTGAATATACATTAAATCAACTTGATGGTGTATTTGCTTTTATTTTATATGATAAAAATATTGATACTATTTTTGTAGGAAGAGATCCCTATGGTGTTAGACCATTATATTATTTTGAAGATAATAAAAAATATGGATTTTCAAGTGAATTAAAATCTATATATAAATTAACTAATTCAAAAAATAAAATTAAAACATTTAATCCGGGACATTATTTAACAATTGTTAATAATGAACATACATTTATTAAATATACTGATTTGCCATTTACAAATAATATTTATAATGACGAATCAATGGATACACTAAATGTTCTAAATAAAACTATTGTAGAAAAAATTACTAATGCAGTTAAAAAACGTGTTGTTGGTACTACAGAACGACCAATTGCATGTTTATTATCAGGAGGATTAGATAGTAGTTTAATAGCTGCATTGGTTTCTAGACAATTAAATAATTGTGAAAATACTTCAAATAAACTAAAAACTTTTAGTATTGGATTGCCTAATTCAGAAGATTTAAAGTATGCAAAAATTGTTGCAAAACACATAAATAGTGAACATCATGAAATTATATTAACAGA
>Ga0163111_10000937_pt1 | contig 17632 bp, 9 predicted proteins | sample CRUFie1St18metaG_FD_109645 | JGI IMG/M metagenome (GOLD analysis project Ga0163111, IMG submission 109645) | Marine microbial communities from the Costa Rica Dome - CRUD Field 142mm St18 metaG | ecosystem: Environmental > Aquatic > Marine > Oceanic > Photic zone | place: Costa Rica: the Eastern...
ACAGCGTGACCGAGCAGCAGATGACGCAGGCGATGATGGCCAACCAGGCCGATTTGGAGGTGCAAGCGGCCCTCGCGGCGCTGCGCGCGGCGATGAACGGCACCGAGCCACCGAAGGTCGCCGCGGAGGCGGAGGCGGCGAAGCTGAAGACGTCGCGACGCACCGGCAAAAGCCGGCGCAAGGGATGACGCGGCATGCGGGGCCTTCGGCGTGTGCGTGTGTGTGAACCGTAGCGTCTGGCGTAAACCCCTATCTGCATCCATCGCGACGGGGCACTCGTCGCGTGCCCACCCGCTATATCTAGCTCCCTCCCGCCTAACGTTGAGGGGATGCTCTCAGGGATTGCTCATGTCGAACATGGAGTTGGGGTCTGCGGCGGCGTCCGCGACCATTCTGCTTCGCTGCAAAATTTCGTCTCGAACGGGCGCTGCGTGGTGCTGCGCGGCGAGCATCGTCCCGCGGCCCCGCCTCGCCTCGAGGCGCGCACGTTCGGCAAGCCGCAACTGCACCACTCGTGGCGGCGGCGGGGGCATCCCAATCGGCAGCGGTGCAGCGGTGTCGGAGACGACGAGCCACACGACGACGGCCATCACGAAGGAGAAGAAGAGCGTGCACTTGGCGCACACGCCGAGCGTGGGTTCAGTCTGTTCAACCATTGCAAGCTCCTTCCGATTTGTTTGTGTTGGCCAGCCAGGACCGCTGGCCGGCGGGGAGCGTGAAGACGAGTTTTGCCTAATGACTCTAGCGTACGCGGAGAGCTCTTCTACTTTGGTAGCGTCTTCATACTTCGAACGCGAAGCGACGATCCATGTATGACGGTTAGCCGACTCATTTTTCACGCTCCCGCGACGACCTGGCGCGTGCTGCGCGCCTGGCCGGGCTCGCGAATGTCTCCATCACCCAAACGGCGGTCAGAGTTGCGAGTCGGTGGCCGTCGGCGGGCCCACCCGTCGTCCGCGGCGCCATGAGCCTGAATGAGCGCACAGCGGCCTCCTGCGCGACGCGGTCCTTCAGACCGACCGCTTTCAGAGCCATCACCGCAAGTACAGAGAGCTCGGACTCTGCGCCGGCGTCGAGGAGTCGCACTAGCGACTCGACGATGCCGGCTGTCTTCGCGGCGGAGGCGGAGGCGGCGTTTCCGTCGGCGAGGCTCGCGGCTGCAAGCGCGGCGTTGACGCGCACCTCCTTGCTGAGCGTGTCGTTGGAGAGAATGCGAGAGAGCGGCTTGAAGACGCCCTCGGCACGCGCGGCGTCCTGCACAGACGTCAGCCCCTGCGCCATCGCGTCGAGCGCGCCGAGTGCATTCAGCGCGTCGTCGCTTGAACCCTCATCGTTCTTCCTCAGCATCCCGACGAGCGGCGGCACAGCACCGAGGTCGAGAGCGAGCTGGCGTGCGCCCGGATGACGCAGCGCGATAGTGTCGAGCAGCAGCGCGGCGCGCCGCGCTACGTCGGCCGTCGGCGAGCGCAGCTGCTGTACGAGTTGCGGCAGCCCGCCACGCTTGAGGCCGTCGGCAACCTGCTTCTGCAGGGTCGGGTCGGAACGCTCAGCGAGAAGGCCGAGCGCGACCGACGCATATGCGGCGGCGTCGGCGACGCCCGAGTCGAGAACTCGGACGAGGCGCGGCACGCCCGACAGGCGAAGGATCTCCCTGCACGCTTCGCCGTCGGCGGCGGCGGCGGCCTCAAGCGCCTCGCACGCCGCGGCGAGGATCGGCGGCGGGACTGGATCGAGTGCAATGATGCCGAGCAACGTCTGCAGAACACCGAGCTCGCGTTGCTCCGTCGCTGCTCGCCGGGAACCGCGCGCGAGGGCCGCGAGCGCGAGCGCCGCTCCCTCAGCACTCGCGAACTCGGGCACCGTCCCCTCTCCTCCCGCGGAATACACGCTGTCCAGGAGAGGAATAAGTCCCTCGAGTGCGCCGGCGTCGCGCAGCTGCGTGTGAGCGTCTGCGCCGAGCGCGGCGAGCGCGCGGAGCGCGGCGGCAGAGGAGACGGCCGCTGGCCCTCCGCGCGGTAGCACCTGCACGAGGATTGGCGCGCCGCCGGCCTTTAGGAGCGACTTCGCGCACGCAGCGTCCTCGCGAGCGAGCGCCGCGAGCGCCGCCGCTGCGAGCTCAGCATGTCGGGGAAGCGGCTGGCCTCCGAGCACGCGTAACAGCTTGGGCACGACGCCCGCCTCGACCAGCCCCTCCCGCGCCAGCTTGACGCCCGAGAGAGAGCGGACGATCTCGAGGGCGGCGGTGAGCCGCTGCCCCTCGCCGCTGCCGAGCGCGCCGACGGGCGAGCCTGAGAGGAGGGACACCACCTTCTTCGCCCCCGCCGCGCCGATGAACTGCTCAAGCAGCACGGGGTGGTGGGCGCAGTTGGCGCTGAGAGATTTCACGACGAGCGTGAGGTCGAGCACGCCCTTCTCGGAGAAGCCGCGGTCGAAGAGGCCGACGATTTTTGGCAGTGTGCCCTCGGCAGCGAGGCGCTCCTGCATCGCTTCATCCTGTGCCGTGAGTGACGCGAGCGCGAGCGCGGCGCGCACCGCCACTTCTTCCCACTGCGGGCGCAGCAGGTCCCCGAGCGCGCGCAGGTTCTTGGCGCGCTCGGCCTCATCGACCGCCGCGAGCAGCTGCGCAACCTCTTTGCCGCCCACCAGCGCGGTCGACGACGCGGCGCCGTCGCCACCGCCGCCGCCGTCGGCGCTGGCGCCGCGGCTCGTCGACGCGCGACCGATCGCGGCGGCGTCGGCGCCCTTCCCCGCGCGCAGCTCGTCGACGTCGACCTCATCGGCCGAAACAACGGCCTCGGCGGCGAACGCCGCCTCCTTCGACTCCTTCGACGCATCTAAGACGCGCACTTCGCCCATGAGCCGCCGCATCCATGCATGGACCTCCTCAGCAAACGTCTCGCGCTCCGCCTTCGCGTCGGCCATCACCGTGTCGGCGTCGGCGAGGACCCAGGAGGTGAGGTCCGCCTGCTCGCCCGCGTACGCCTCGTGGGCGCCCTCGATCAGCTCTTGCAGCCGCGCGCGCCTCGCCCGCCGTTCAGCCTCGCGCGCCACGTACGCGTCGTGACGCTCTCGCGCGTGCAGCCCGCCGCCGCCGCTGTCGCCGAGGGAGGAGGCGTGTGGGCGCGAGCGTCCGACCAGGCGCCCTCTCGTGCTGGGAGACGCCGCACGCAGCCCGTGCGCTGCTGCCGGGTTGGGCGCGAGCTCGAACGCCCACACCGGGGTCGTGTCCATCGACGGGTCGAGTGAGATACCGAGGAGAAGCGCAAGCAGCCGCTCCCAGTCCTCCGCGGTACGACAGCGCTCGCCCAGCCGCTGAACATGGACATAGAATGCGACGTCATACGCCTCGCTGATCAGCGACGACTGGCGCTTCAGCGCGGGGTGGGTGGGCGTCGTGCCGCGAGCGATGGTCCACGCCACGCGGAAGACGTCGTTCGTGACACTCATCGAATCCGCCTCCCGAACCGATCAAGTCAAAAATCTTCACTCTCGAACTCCACGACCACTCTTCGTACCGCTGTAGGATTCGTATCAGGAATTCTGACGCTGGAAGTGCAGGAAGCTCTGGAGGCGGGCAGCTGTTTGGCCTCAGTAAGTTAGTGCACAGTACCCGACCCCCAAGGTGGGACGTTGTTTGGCATCAGTTACTTACTACTATAAAGTTCTTGCTATCCTCCGCGGAAGCGCCCAAGAACGCCACCTGAGAACGCAAGATCTCGTTCGCCGTCTCCAGCGCCGCCACGCGCTCCGTCGCCGCCTGCAGCGCCGCCTGCGCGGAGGCCAGCGCGGACTCGAGCTCCTGCTTCGAGCCCGCGCGCGTGCGCTCCGACGCTGCCGACGCCGAGCTCGCCCACGCCCTCCGCTGCGGCGGCGTGCGCGGCAGCGGCGCAGAGGAGTCGGCGTCGCGGCGCACCCGCGGCGCCTCCGGCCGCCCGCCCAGAGGAGACGCCGCGCGGCGGAGAGCGGCGGCGCCCTCCCCGTTCGCCGTCTCCAGCGCCGCCACGCGCTCCGTCGCCGCCTGCAGCGCCGCCTGCGCGGAGGCCAGCGCGGACTCGAGCTCCTGCTTCGAGCCCACGCGCGTGCGCTCCGACGCTGCCGACGCCGAGCTCGCCCACGCCCTCCGCTGCGGCGGCGCCGCCGGCGCGCGTGGCAGCGGTGCGAAGGTGTCGGCGTCGCGGCGCACCCGCGGTACCTCCGGACGCCCGCCCAGAGGAGACGCCGGCCCAGAGGAGACGCGGCGGAGAGCGGCGGCGGACGCACCGGAGCCCATGTAAGCGAGGGCGGCGCGCTGCACCGAGACGTTCGACGCGACGATCTCCGGCATCAGCTCGTCCCAGGTCCGAGAGCTCGCATGGGACGGAAACACGGCACCGCTACGCAAACACGGCATCGCTGTTTCGGAGTACCACCGTAAGACACAGGAGCACGGTGAGCACAGTGCGACCCCTCCTGCTGTTGTCAACAGCGTAGTCAGCGTATACGGTAGGAATTCAGTACTAATTCCTGCCTCGAGCAAGCTTCACAACTAGGAGGGTGGGATGGGGCTCCTCCGCACGGACGTGAGTCGCGTCGAGATCGAACGCGTGCTGCTGAGCGAGGAGTCGGTCGGTCTGGCGCCGCTCACGATCATCGCGAATGAGTATCCGGTCGAGGTCGCACTGCGCGCGCAGATGCCAGCGGGCGTGAACGTCACATTCCAGACAAGGAATGAGAACCTCAACCAATCAGACGACGACCCAGACGACTGGAATGCGCTCTTCAACGAGGTGGACTGTGTGCAATCGATACGTCTGGATCCCGGCGAGAGCCGGAGGCTCATTGTTGCGTTCCGCTCCGTGGGCGGCAGCACCCTGGGCGAGGACGCGGCAGTCGTCGACCTACGTGCCAGCAGCAAGGCGCACCGTTCACACTCGATCGGCGTGCTGCGCGGCTTCTTGCACCTCGAGCCTCGCGTCGCGACCGATGTCGTCGACGGCAGCGGCAGCGGCGTCGGTGTTGCGCTGGTGAGGGAACCGGCGCAGCAGCTCGTGCTTGAGCTCATCGGGCGCGTGTGCCGCTCGGTGCTCAAGGCAGACGTGCAGGAGCTCGTCTTCGAGACCTGCGTCGTCGGCTCATCATCGGTGAAAGACTTCACGGTCTGGAACTGCTCAGAGGTCCCGCTGGCCTTCTCGGTCGAGACGGCGACCCGACGGCGCGGCGGCGTGCGCGCCGCCTCCGCCACCGCCGCCGGCGGCGGCGAGCGGGCGGCCGGCGGCGGCGGCGAGCGGGTGGTCGCCGCCGCCGAGCTCGAGTGCTCGAGTCTCGATGGCTCGTCGATGATGCTTGGCGAGTCAGGCGAGACTATCCCCGGCTTCTCGCACGCGCGTATTCGGCTGCATTTCAAGCCGCGCGAGATCGGGCAGTACACGATGGAGGTGGTGCTGCGCAATCTCAACGACGCGCGTAACCGCGAAACGGTCGGAGTGCACGCGCTCGTCACCTCACAGCCACAGCACGCCGGCCTCCTCGTCGGCGGCAACGGGCTGCTCGACTTTGGCGACTGCTATGCATCGGCGGCGACGCGGCAGCTATTGGTCGTCCGAAACATCTCTGACGAGGCGCTTGACGTGCACTTTTCGTCTGATCTGCCTGACGAAGTGAGCTTCGACCTGCTCGGCGAGGAGGAGGGGGGCAGTGCCACCGCCGGCCGCGAGCGTCGCGGACAGGAGATTGGAGCGTCCGCGGACGAGGTCGAGTCATTCAAGCGAGGCGGGGCCGACGGCGACGGCGACGACGCGGCGAGCGCGGTGGAGGTGCAGCATGCTCGCGGCGCTGAGGGATCGCGCATGCGACGGATCGAGGAGCTGCCGATAGCGCCCGGCCGCGAGCGCGCGGTGCACGTCTCGTACACGCCGCAACGGCTGCAGACGGGCGCCGACGGCGCCCCGGCGACGCGGCTGACACGGCGGGTCTTCCGGGTTGATCTGAAGGCATTTGCGATCTCGAGGCAACGCGCCGACGCGTCGGCCGCCGCCGCACACTTCTCACGTTCGGTGCAGTGCCGCGCTCGTGTATGCACGTCGGTCGTCGCGATCTCCCCGCCGCGCCTCGACATGGGCGACTGCAACATTCAGACGCACAAGAGCGCGACTGCGCTCGTCCGCAATCTCTGCGACCTTCCGTCCGAGATATCGATATCGATGCACTCGAAGGTGATTTCGACGAAACTCACCTCGCTGACGATCGCGCCGCGCAGCTCCCATGAGCTGAAATTCCACTTCGTTCCCCGCCGCGTCAACCCGGAGTACCGCAAGCAGGTGACCATCTCCAACCTCACGAACCCCGGCGAGCAGCACTTCCTCGAGTTCATTGCGAACAACGTCGATCGTCACAACATCTCCTTCCACTCGCTATTCTACAAGCTCGCGCTCCTGCCCGCGCCATCCGTCGCAGCCTCCGCCCTCGTCCCGGTGGCGCCCGCCGTCGCGCGTCGCACCACGAGCGCACGTGCAACAGCTGACGCGCTCTCCGCCTCTACCGACGTGCGCCGTCCGCTGGAGGAGTTGCGGTCGATGCCCCCCGACGCCTGCCGAGTCGCCTTTAACGATGTCGTCGCACGGTGCTCACATGTGCGCGCGTTCTCAATTCGCAACATCTCGGCGCAGCCTCTCGTCCTCCGCCTCGCGTGCGCCTCCGGCCACGGATCCCTCGCCATCTACCGCCAGAGCCGGGGGCTGCGTGATTCAGCAGCTGAAACCACCGACTCGTCGAGCCACCGCGGGGCGCAGCCGTCGCGGACGGCACCGTCCACGCTGGTGCGCACCGAACTAAGCGCGGTCGCCGGCAGCGGTACGGCCGTCGAAGGCATCCAGGACAGTGCTGCTGATTCGGCGCATGCGGCGACCTCAAAAGGCTCTCGGCGCGAACAGCTTCTCCAACGATTCGAGGAGCGCCAACAGCAGCATGTGCCACACCATAAGGGATCGGTCGAGCTTGAGGACGTCATTTCGCCGTCGGGACCTCGCTCGGGCTCAGCACAGGCGCGCCGGCGCGCGCTCGTCAGCGTCGATGAGGCGGCACCTGCGGCTCGCGGAGAGGCTGTCGCGCGCGGCCGCGCTCTCGACGTCGCGCTGATGCGCGCCGAGACTTCAAATGCCACGCCCGAGCTGCGAGGTTCGGCGGTGCGGTGGCCGGCGTTGGGCCTGCCGGAGCGCCGTCCGGAGGCGAGCCCTGGCGATCATGCTCTGCGGCGTCATGCGCGGTACCCCTCTTATGGCGGTGCCGACACCACTTCGCAGGCTTCGCAAGGCACGAGTCCGACGGCAACAACGGCGACGAGCCCCGACAGCCGGCGGGTGGCGGCAGAGGCCGAACTGGCGGCCGCGACCATGGTCGCGGTCGCCCGGTGCTTCCGAGACCTGCCGCTGTGCACCCCGCAGGCGGTGGCGGCGGCGGCGGCCTTGGAGGAGTTGCGCGCTGCGGGGACGATGGAAGACGCCGCTGCGCTCGGCGCGGTGTTGGCTGCGTGGTCGGGTGCAGCGGAGGGGGAGAGCGCGGCGGCTCCGACTGAGATTGAGGCCGCGCTGGTGAAGACGCACGCTTTCCTTCGGTCGGTTTTTGATGGCTGGAAGCGCTCGGGTCACCTGGTCCGATTAGCGGCGAGTAGCCGCGACGGTGGCTCCACCTCGCTGTCGGAGGAGCTGCGGCTCATGCCTGATGAGGTCCATGTCCTTTTAGTCGAGTTTGTGCCGGCGCTGCCCGCCGACTCCGAGGCTACCGACGTCGCGGCCGCCGCCGCGCCGACCACGGCTCTCGCCGCCGCCTGCGCTTCTGCCTTCGCCACGGGTGCAGGCGGGGCCTGCGTCGACACACCGCCGACGGCACCAGTGCGACGCCGGGTCCTAGCCGGGGTGCGGCGCCATCGGAAGGCGAAGGTGGAGGGCGCGATCTCGCTTCAGCTTGTCGAGTACGACCATACATTGCGAAGGTCGCACGAGGAGCGGCTGCTGCGCTTCTCTCAATACGCCAGCGGAACCGACCCGACGGATTCGCCCGCCGGCCTGTTCCGAGTTTCGCCACCGTCGCCGCCGCGGCCGCCGCAGCCGCAGCTCACGCGCGACCTTCCTGTGATTGGCACGGCGTGCGCATCATGCATGGAGATTGGGCAGCGGAGCATCAACTTTGGAACCTGCGAGTGGAGGCAGCCGCTCGAGAAATGCATCGTCATCCACAATCGGTCCGAGGCTCAGCTGTACTACCGCGTGGTAAAGACGGGCCAGTACGCATCATTCGACGTGCAAATCTCGAAGCGCGATCGTGCCGGATGTGTCCGTCCATTTGGAGTCCGAGAAATCTCGTTCCTCTTCAAGCCGTCCCTCACGGGCCCGTTTGAAGAAACGCTCACCGTGCACAATGTGCAGGATGAGCGCGACACGCAGCACGTACTCGTCAAGGCTCATGTAGTCAAGGCCGCTGCCTTCCACCTAAAGGCACCGGAGCTCGACTTCGGGCCGTCGGTCGCCAACAGGCCTCAGCAGTCGCCGCCGAAGCGCATCGTGTTGGTCAACCTCGCGCGTGGTGCCAAGCGCTTTGTGCTTCGCTGCTCGGGCGAGCTGACCCGGCTCGACGGGACACCGGGGCCGTGTAGCGCAGTGCTCACGTTCGTGCTCGAGCGTACGACGACCGGCGGTGGGGATGCGCTGGTTGAGAGTGAGCGGCGTCGCGAGGATACACTCGAGGTACTCGAACGGAAGCTGCGCATTGCAGTCCGAAAAGGAAAGCTTGAGAAGTCAGAGCGACTGCGGCGAAAGATTCGTGCGCTGCGCGATGGCGATGAGCCCGTCACGCCGTCGGCGTCTGATATTGAATCGGACGCGTCGGCCTCCGACTGGGGTGGCAATTCCGAGAGTGAAAGCGAGTCCGAGACCGCATACACTCTGCAGCGCACCCCGCGGCGCGGCGGCGGAATCGGTTGGCATGGGCCTACGGGCACGAATGAGATCTCCTTCCGTCTCGGGCCCAACTGCACGCAGACAATCGCGCTCTCCTTCCGCGCCGTGCACAATTCCGGGCTCATCGGCGGAACTGCTGCCGGGAAGGACGCCTTTAGTGCGGTGCCCTCGCCGTCCTGCGAGGCAGCGGTTGCTGGAGTGATCACGGTGTGCGAATCACGCGACCGCGCATCCGCGCAGGACGTGCCCTTTTACGCCCTGGTCTGTACCAACCGTGAGTTTCACACGCGATCCCCGTTCACCGAGGACACGCTGCGACTCTTGCCAGCCCCGGCGCTGTTCGCGCGCCGCGATAAGGAGACAAGCTTGGCCTTGTCGTCAGACGGCTCACCGGCAAAGGGGCATAGGCACGGGCGAGACGCCCACGATGCAACGCCGACAACTCTCAGCGCCAGCACCTCCTCCCCTGCGTCGCCAGAACGCACTCTCTCGCCGAAAGCATGCTCGTCGCCTCGGAGTTCCGGCGTCTCGTCGCCGGTCCGTGGCCGTTCTGGAGAGCGACTCACCCTCGCCGCCGCCTCCACCGACGCCACTGACGTCACTGCGCCCTCCACACTGTCGTCGCCGCCCTCGACACCGGTGCCGATGGCGCCAAATTTAATGGTCTCTACCACCGACACGCTGGACGGGACGAGTGCCGAGCCCGCCAGCCCGGCGTCTCCTCTTCCCGTCCGCCCAGCAAAGTGCCACGCGGACGACGGGGCGAACCCGGAAGCGAATACTCCCCCCCCCACCCCCTCCCACCCGCCCCGCTACCCCCGAGCTCCGCAACCTGGCCCCGCCGCCATACCGCCACCCGATACCTGTAGGTACCGCGTTGAAGCCGAGTTCGTCGGCGGAGAAGCAGCAGCGGCGGAGGGGCTCGCGCCGCCCGTCGAGGGCGGTCTTGCCGCTGCAGAAACGCGGCTATTAGGCACCCTCGAATTTGGCAGGGAAACCACCAGAAAGCTGACGCTGATCTCGCTCAGCGATAACGAAACCGTCGCCCTGCGACTCTTCTGGAGCGGCGTGCCCTCCTTCGGTGCCGGCGGCGCTCATGGCGCTCATCCTCGCCTCGGCGCTGAAGAGGGCCATCGTGTGCTGCTCTCAACGCCCGACGTCGCGTCCGCGGTCGCCGCCGATGGCCTCGCCGCAGCATCGAATGAACTCGTCCCCGTGCTCCACGTGAAACTGCCGCCGCGCCAGCCCGTCGTTGTCCTCGTGCAGGCGCTTGCGCATATCCGCGACTTCTCGCGTCCCACACTCTCGCATCACACTGTCCACCTTCTCCTACGCAGGTGCTGGCGCCGCCGGAGTCGTCGCGCAGCAAGGCCGCTCAGAGTGGCGCGCTCGCCTTCGGTCACATCGCGCTCACGCCCGCTGAAACGCGCGCCCTAGAGAGGCCGCCACCGCCAGAGCGCCTCTCGAACCACACCAGCGGTGGCAGTGGTGGCGCCGACGGGTTCGGGAGCAGTGGCGGGGCAACAAGCGCTCCGCAGCACTCTCATGTGGTTCAACTGCTGTGGCGACCGCCTCCGCCACCACCGGCGACGCTTCGCCTCGAGCCGCAGGAGTTGTTCTTCGGTGACGTGGAGGTTGGCGGTCGCCAGCCCACGCCGCTGACATTCCACATCTACAACGACGGCGCGGCCGAGGTCAACTTCGTGCTGATGCTGACCAGAGAAGAGCCTGCGGGTGGCGGAGCACCGACCGCCGTCGCGAAGGCCTCTGCACTCGAGCCCCCACCTCCGCGCAAACCGCCAGTAGGAACGTCGAGCGGCTCGTACGCAGAGACCGTGCGGCGCCCGCCGAGTGTTCAGCCCTTTTTGCTGCAGCCGCGCAACGGCTTCATTGCAGGAGGACAGGCATGCAGAATCGAGGTCAACTGCCGCGCGCCGCAGCCCGGTCCTTTGAAGTACATCGTTGTGGTGCGAAACGTGCGCAAACAGAGCGGCCAGCAGCAGGATCACACGCTGCGCATCCGAGCGCGGGGTGTCCACCCTCGCCACCTACATTTCCCGGACCTCATCGCGGAACATCCAGAGCTCGCGCTCGGCCTGTGCTACGTCCAGCTCTCTGCGGCCGACGCGAGCTTGCAAGCGCGTGTGACGGCCGACGGCGGCGGCGGCGCTGGTATTGGCAGCGGTTGCGGCGTGGTGCCTTTCCGCATCTCGAATCTGTCGGGCGAGCCTCGCGTGCTGACGGTCACATCAAATCTGGCGAAGCAAGTCTTCGTGTTCGCCGACGAAGGATGTATGCAGCGAGCTGACGACGTGCCGTTGCCAGCCAGCGGCACCGTGACGGTGTGGGTCGCGGTGCAGCCCCACCGCTCAGTGGAGCTGCTCGCCGGGCGTTCGCGCAACTTGGTTGGCGGGATGCGAGTGCAGGTGAGATGCGCGAGGGTACCCGCCAACCCCCCTGAGCTCACTCGCATCTCTCTCATCGCACGTCCCGCGATCCCCGCGCGCAGCTGGGCGACGAGGGCGGCACCCTCCTCGAGGAGCGCACTGTCAAATTCACAGCCACCGTTGGCCGTGCCATCGTCAATCTCTCACCGTCGCGCCGCCTGATCGGGAGCGCCGCGGCTGCCCCTGACGCCGGCGAGCCGCAACCTCTCCTTGCCACGGCATCGCTGAGCAACCTGTCGGAGCAGATGCCACTCGAGTGGCAGGCGGTCGCCGACGCTGGCATCCTTCTGAGGCCAGTGTGCGGATCGATCCCGGGCACGCTCGCCGCGGGTGCGGACGGAGCCCATGCCGAGCGGGCTACCGAGCTTTCGCTGCGCCTGCTGTGCACAAGACGCGGCTTCTACCGACGCTGCGTGCGCTTTATCGACCTCCACTGCCCGCAGGAGCGCTCACCTCACCCAGAGCCCAAACCTCCAACTCAATACGCAGTGGCCCGGACTTGATAATGACCCTGATATTTGCCTTCCCTTGCCAGGAGCCGCGCGCGTTCGTCCTTGACGCTGTCATCGACGGCGGTGAACTTCGTACCTCGCTACCACGCATGCCGAATGGCGTGCTCGAGCTTCACGCGGGCATTGTCCATCTTGCACCAAGTGGCACCGCACCGCCGCTGAGTGGAGTGTTGGTCGACGATGATGACGACGACGACGACGACGACGACGACGCGCCATCCCCGCCGCCGAATCTATCGCGTAAAGCGAGCGGGGTCGTCGCTGCTGCCGCCCCGGTCGACCGCCGTTCCGAGCGCCGCTCTCGTGACTCCGGCGACAGTCCCGACGCGGCAGACGCGTCTCCGCTTGCGGGCGCCGAGTTGATGGCCCGCGGCGTCGGCGCGCATCGCCCTGGTGGTCCGACCGGGTGCCTTGCGAGCGGACGCAGCAGCCCCGCCTTCAAGCACCCTCCATCGTCGTCCTCCCTCGCAGCAGCACTCACTGTCCTGCCTGACGCTACCGCGCCCAACGGCGCCCACGCCGCCTTCACCGTCAAAAACGTTTCAAGGCGCGCATGGGCGCTTCTTCCGACGTCTGAACTGCCTCTCGTCGTCACTGCTACCACCAGTCCCGCGGAAGGAGAGGGCGCTGAAGACGGTGCCACATCGTCTAACGAAGGGGCTCGTGGTGACAGGGGCGCGCCCGTGGTGGCTGCGACCCTGTCGCAGCCCCCAGCTCCGGGCTGCGGGGATGCTGCCGGCCGCTCGCGACGCGCGGGCGACGCGTTTATGGCGTGTGGTAGCGCCTTTCTCCTCGCACCGTTGGCGACAGCGCGCATACTCGTACGCCTCGCAGCACCACCGTCGGAGGCAGCGCTGCGGCGCAAGGGTGCTGCTGAAGAAGACGAGTCACGGGACAATGGGGAGGCGCTTGCCCTGCCGCTCGAATCACGCCACATCCGCAGTTCTCACGCCCCACATCCCCAAAGCAGGTGATTGGTCGTCGCCGCCCAGAAGAGGGGCCGGCGTGGACGACAGAGGACCCTCGGCGTGAGGAGACGACCGCAGAGATGCTTGCGGCCGGTGAGATCAACCCCGGAGCCATCGCGGGATGCCGGAATCGTCCTCACCTCCCAGATCTCACCCTTCCTACAGGCGAACTCGTCCACTTCAGCGGGCTGCTCCTCTTCGAGAGCGTCGAAATCGACCACGGGGTCGCCACCGTCGGTGGTGATGAGGGCGATGGCAACTCTCCGACAGTAGAAGCACTGCTCGGCGTACAGATGAGCGGCTCCCTCTGCGTCTCGCACGTGCTGCTGCCGCAGGTGCCTGCCTTCTCCAGGTTTCTGACTGGGTGCCTTCGCCAGCCCCTCATTCTCACGCCCTGCGTCTGCCGCCAAAGCCGGTGATCGAGTTGGGCCGCGTCGGGCACGTGGACGGCTGGAGGGACGTTGACTTTGCAGTCGAGGTCAATCGCATCGCCCAAAATCCCGCTTTGCTCCACTCGCTCTGCATCCCCCCTCCTCCCTCCCCCCCGCCTCACCCTCCCACCAACCCCACCCCCGCCCACACCCTACCATCCTGCGCGTCCTGCCCTCTCTAACGAGGCCGCTGCCGAATGCTCAGCTATGCAACAAATCGGCGGCACCCACAATTTGCCGCGCCGTCGGGTGCGATGATGTGCTCGAGCTGCCGGAGGCGGTCCCTGCCGAAGGCGGCGGTGACGACGACGATCGTGGCGTCGGTGTGGTAGATCTGGCACTTGGGGCGTGGGAGACACGTTGGGTACGTGCGCGTCTACGCGGCTCGCGGCTGCGCGCGGCGACTGCGGCGGTGGCCGCGGCCGACAGGACAATGTCTTGGAGTCTGTCGCTGCGTAACGGGCGTAATCCGCACAACGTGGCTGAATTCATAGTGACTGCGGAGGTCACGACACTCCAACTGAAATACCACAATCTGCACTGGGCCGGCCTCGGGCGAGCCGCCAACGACCCACGCGTCGCCGACGAGGCTCCCGGCGCGTCACTCGATGCGCCGCCTCACGCCGTCGCAGCGGGGCTGTCGGCAGCGGCCGCAGACGAGGGGCAGCTTCCCGATGCCTTGGTGGACCGCGCTCTCGCGACTGCCCATGCTGCGCTTTTGGCCGCGGGTCACCCGCCTCCCGTCGGCGCGCTCACGCTGCCAGCGCTGATCAGCCCGTCCGCCGACGCGCCGTCATCGGAAGCAGCGTTTGCGCTACATAACGCCTCGGGAAAGGCCCTCCGCCTTGAGCTCCGACCGCAGCCTCTCACAGCCGCCGCAATCGCCGCCGCTGGCGGCAGCGGCTCCGGCGGTGCCACCCTTTCCTCGGGAGCCGCTGGTTCGCTCAGGCTTGATCTTGAGCTTCTCTCACAGCACTCTGGGACGCCGCTCTCTTCACTGCTGACTCTCGCCGCCGGCGAGCGGCTGGACCTAATCGTGAGGGCGCGTCTGCCCACGGCGGTGGCACTCGTGTGCACCTTCGGCCAGCCTTTGGTGTTCGGCTCTCTCGCCGTGCGCTCGTTCGTGTCAGGTCTCGATGCGGACGGATGGGGTGCGGCAGCGGGTGCTGTCGCGTCGACCGATGGAGACACGCAGCGCGTCATCGACGACACGATTGCGCTTGTTGGGAGCGTCCGCAGAGGGGAAGCCTTTTCGATCAACGTGTCGCAGCTCCACTTCTCCTTCGCGTCGACAGAAGGAGACGGAGCTTCTACGTCGGCGCGGCTACCGCCGTGGAGCTACCAACTATCTCCTCAAATGTCATCATCGCCGCCGCCGCAGACCGAGTCGCTCTGGATCCGGAACCTCCTCACCGATGGGCCGATTGAGGTCGATATCTGCACCACCGTTCCGCTGTCGATCGCCCGCGTTTCTGTGCGACCGGCGCGCGCGCAGATCGCGCCAGGCGGCGAGGTTCAGGTGCTGGTCATGTTTGAGCCGCGCCCCGCCGCCGCCGGCGCTGCCGTCGCCGCCACTGCTCCCGGCGCCGCGGAGATGCACCTGCAGGTGTCGGACTCCAGCGGCCGTGGCTCCCCGAAGCTCGTCCGTATCACCCTCGTCAAACGCGACCAGGCCAGCGTTGGCGTCGGACTTTCGCTGCCGCGCTCCGGCACCGACGGTGATAGTGCTAGCGACCTCGACACCTTCGCGCTTGATGGGCTGGCCTCGCCGCCGTCGCTCGTCGGGCTTCGCAATGTAACGCCGGTCGCTGGCTCGGTGAGGCGGTACGAGCTCAACCTCGGCCAGCAGAACTACGCGAGCGGCGCCGTGCAGTGGGAGCTGGGCGTCGAGAATCTCGGGGAGCGTTCGCTGCGATATCGGCTCTTCGCGCTCAACACGGAGGAGGGCGCTGAGTGGCTCTCGCTCTCGCACACAGAGGGGACGCTTGCTGGCCGGCACGAGACGCACATGGTGACACTCTCGTGCTCAACACAGCACATGGAAATCTACCAGGCGTATATCGTCGTTGAGAATATCGACAACCCCGACGACTTGAAAACCATCCGTGTTTCAATGGAAATGATTGTCTCCGACGCGTCGGCCGCGTCCTACTTCTCGATCATCGTCGACGGCGAGCGCGAGCGCCGGCCAGAAGCTGCGACGGCCTACGACAGCGAGCGGCGCGCGCTTGCTGAGCGGACGGTGCGCGCCGACGGTGCGCAAAAGGAGCTGCGGATGAATATGGGGGATGTGTACTACGACGTGCTGTACGTGAACCGCTCTTTTGTTGTCGAGAACCTCAGCTCGATGCCTCTCGACTTCGTCATCTCGCACAACCTGCCGCGCTCGTCGCCCACCGAGGTGAACTTCTCGCTGACGAACACGTCGCTCAAAGTGTTCTCGACGCTGCTCGTCCCGGCCCACTCGTCGACCCGCGTCTTCCTCCATTTCCGCACCTCCGCGCCGCCCGCCGCCAAATTATCCGCCGCCGCCTCCGTCTTGGAGCTCGAGCTCTCGGTGAGCTGCCGCTTCGTTAAGGACCATCGCCAACTGATTCACCTGGCGGCTACCTGTCACCCGCCGCGGCTCGGCCTCTCACTCGTCGGCGGGATCGCCTCGCCTCCCGCCGACGATCACCAGGAGCAGCGCCTGCAGGAGCGTCTCGAGATCGCATTCTCGACGCCACCGCTTGACGGTGCATCCGTCGCCTCCCGCGTTGCATCCTCCGCCGCCATCGACGCGATGGTACCGCGCGCCGCCGTCATACGTGTCTTTAACGTCGGTGGGCCGGCGTTGACATACGCTGTGCGCTCCTCGTGTGCGTTCTTCGACGTGAAAGCCGAGGCAGCGGCAGCGGGCGCGGCGGCGGCGGGCGCGGCGGCGGTGGGCGCGGCAGCCGCGGCATCTGGCGCCGTGGCGAGGGGGCGGTCGGGCGCACTCGAAGCAGAGTGCCAGCTGGGCGAGGGCGACGCTCGAGAGCACCTGATCACGGTGGTGCCGAACACCCGCGCACTCATCTCCAGCCTCCCCTTCCTGTCGAAGACCCGGTACGTGGAAGAACACTTTACCGTGTACAACTGCGACGACCTCAACGAGCACCGTTGCGTGCTAGTCCGACTCTCGTGCGGCAGGCTCCACCATCAGTCCTTCTCGTACGCGCCATCGCGATTCACGTACGGCTACTCGCTGCTCGAGGAGGACATCCTGCGCTTCCATGGTGCATTCAAGACCTTCTGGGAGGACGCGCTGCCTCGTCTCCACCGCGCCCTCGCGGGAGCTGCGAGGCTCCCCGCCGTGCCAGCTGTCGCCGCCTCGACTGCAGACGACGCCACGCCCTCCGCCGCCGCCGCCGCCGCGCCTGACGCCGTCACGAGGCCCGCCGCCTCCGATTTCGCCGCTGCCGCGCCCGATGTGACCGCTGCGACTACCTACGGCGGCACGTCACTGGAGGACGGCGCGATAGCGCCGGAGTCGGTAGACTTGGCGATGGCCAGAGTGGCGGCGGAGCCCGCGTACCGCCAGCTGTGGTTTGACTTCCGTCGAATCACCGACGAACTGGTGTTCTACGGCATGCGCGCGCAGACGTCGCACTTCGTCTCGCCCCTTGCCAACCTCTGCTACAAGCTGCTGTTTCAGCACGACGTCTTTCGGCTGCTTGGCCCGCTCGCCGCCGCCGCCGCCGCCGCCGCCCCCGCCGCACCGCCGCCGCCGCCGCCGCAGCAGCAGCGCGCCGTAGTAGAGGGACCGACCGCCGCGCTCGAGCTGGGCGACGACAGGCTGGGGATCGACGCAGGCGGCCGCCGCGGCGTGCTCGAGGCGGCGCCGCTGGCGCAGCAGCTCCACCTGTGGGTGAAACAGCTGTCGTACTTTCTGATGCACTTTCCCGGTGACAGTGACTACGACGGCGGCGGCATCGAACCGCTGCGCCGGCTCGAGAGGTCGTTGTGTATTCGGAATCACGGTCAAAAATAATACTAGGCGTAGGTTAGTAAGCAATTCCTCAGCAGTAGTTTCGGATCCGCCGCGAAAACAGCCTGGACGCCAAAAAAACAGCCGGCACCGAGCGCAAGCACGCGTGGCGACGCGCACGTCGGTAGCATCGGCGGACGACGAGGACGACACCGACGCGTTTGAGGCGGCGGCGAGGGCGGCGGAGGCGGCGGAGGCGGCGCTGCAGGCGGAGGAGCGGATCCCGCTTTTCGATCGCGACCGGGCGCTTTGTCTGATGGAGCCCGACCACGCGATCGAGCAGGTGTCCGCGCAAGGCGGCGCACTCTCCTCTCTCCCTCGAATATGTCACCTCG
>Ga0163111_10000938_pt1 | contig 17603 bp, 9 predicted proteins | sample CRUFie1St18metaG_FD_109645 | JGI IMG/M metagenome (GOLD analysis project Ga0163111, IMG submission 109645) | Marine microbial communities from the Costa Rica Dome - CRUD Field 142mm St18 metaG | ecosystem: Environmental > Aquatic > Marine > Oceanic > Photic zone | place: Costa Rica: the Eastern...
ACAATTAACAAATTCAGTAAATATGGATTACGTAAAAACTTATTTTTCATATTATAATGAAGATTATATGAAGATTATTAATTGGGTAAATGATACAACAGCGGCAAATCTAGATAGTTTTCCTGGTGCAAATTACAGTTCCGATGAACCTATAGAAACAACTAATATTACAAAATATTTAAAATTATTATCAACAAATTTATATGAAGATAATGTACGAAATGATTTATATATTGACGTTTCTAATATTCCTAACAAAGAATCATATATGTTAAGTCATAATTTATATAGTGATTTATCAAATGGTGCTATTACAGATATTAGTTTCAGTTTATTTATTGATTATAGCAATAATCTTGATGTATCTATGTTATCTGATACAACTGTATCGGTTCCTACATTAGATAAACTTAAATATACAGATACTAATACTAATGTTACACAAGGTATAACTTGGTTTAGAAGTGAAGTTGATATATCATCTGATAATATAGGCCCAGATATTTCATGGGTTCATATTGCTACATTTGATATATCAAATACACAAATGGATTTATCAATGCGTTATTTATATGGTGCTCCATCATTATTATATGGAGATTCAGATGCAGATATTTCAGCACAATCTTTTATACAATATTTTGACTGTAGTAATGGTGTATTAAAATTTAAAAATTAATTATATATTAAAATAATAAACACAAATGTGGTTTTAATTATAATAATTAACTATAATAATTAAAATTTTTTGTACAAAAAGTATAAAAAATAATTAATTAATTAATTTTAAATAATATATTAGGTTTTATATTATTTAAAAGTATAAAAATATATTGTAAATAAATGACTACTCTTGAAAAATTAAGTGATTTTTCAAAAATCATTAAAGATTTAATAAACGATTTAATGACTACATTTCCTGATAAAGTAGAATCTATTATTACAAATAAAAAATATCCAGATGAATCAGTTAATGATTTATATATTTTGTACAATTATACATTCGATTTATCATCATCTGATATAACAGATGATTTATATTATGAAGAACAAAATGATATTACGAGTACAATAATTAATATAGAAGATGAAGATTTAAAAAATTATTTTACAGCAGGATATAATGTTTTACATTATTGTAAAGGTGTATATCCTGAGCGATTTTTTGATATTTTATATCAAAATTGTGATATATTTACAGATTCAAGTAAAAATACATTTTTTTTACCACATATAGATATAGGTGATGTATTTTTTGATACAACTAGTGATACAACAAAAGAGGCTATATGGAAATACATACAGGTTATTTTATTTAATATAGTTGGTCAATTAAATGATAAAGATAGTTTTGGAGAAAGTGCAAAATTATTTGAAGCAATAAATAATGATGAATTTAAAGAGAAATTAACTTCAACTTTTAAAGAAATAGAAAAAATGTTTACTAAAGAAAATTTCATGAATATGGATATTTCAGGTGAAGACCAATATAATAATAAAATGGATGATAATATAGATATTAATAATATGATGAAAAATATGTTTTCGCATTTTGGAAAACAAGATAATTCTGGAAATGATAATTTGCCTAATCCAGATGATATACATGAACATATTAATAATTTAGTAAATGGTAAATTAGGTTCTTTAGCCAAAGAATTGGCGGAAGAAACAGCAAAGGATTTAAATATAGATGAAAATAATGTAAAAGATGTAAATGATGTATTTAAGCAGTTATTTAAAGATCCATCAAAATTAATGAAAATGGTTGAAAATATTGGTACAAAAATAGATGGTAAAATGAAAGATGGTTCAATTAAAGAGAGTGAATTATTGGAAGAAGCTAGTGAATTGTTAAAAAATATGAAATCAATGCCTGGAATGGGAAATATGGAATCTATATTAAAATCTATGAATTTAAATAATTTAGTTCCACCAGGTGGAAAGATAAATCATAATGCTATGCAAAATATGATGGATACAAATATTAAGATGTCAAAAACTCGTGAAAGGATGCGTAAAAAGTTAGATGAAAATAATAGTAATAAATTACAAAATAATATAGAAACATTGAAGCAACAAGTTAATAATTTACAAAATAACATGGAATATGGTAAAAATTATGTAGAAAATAAGGGTAATGAAAAGCAGGATTTACAAGAATTAAATAGTAATTTACAAAATTTAATGGCTCAATTAGAGATGACAAATAAAAATATAGATAAGCAAAATAATAATAATATGGAAAAAGAATCTAGTAATAAAACTAGAAATAGGAAAAAAAAGAAAAATAAACCATTAAAAAATGATAATTAAATTAAATTAAATAATTAACTTAATAGTAAAATAGATAAATTTAAATATAATATATATTTAAATATAAATATATATTAATATGTCTAATTCTTTTAGTAATAAAACAAATGAAAATAAAATAAATTTACAATTGGGTGATATAATAAAAATAGAAGCAGCAGGAAATAATGACATAGATCAAAAAATTTTTTATATAAAATACATTAGTAGTGTTAAAATTGAAATTGTAAATAGCGAAACTATTTTAACATTAGATATAATTGATAATGTAATTCAAGACGAATCTATAACAAATATTTATATTTTACATAGAGAAATTAGCAATAGTTTTGCTATTCAAAATACTTTAATTCCAGGAACATTTATTTCTGTATATTTTGGTGGTAAATTACCTTTCATTGTGAATGGTAAAATTACAAATTTAGAAGAAGATATGATAGAAATTACTTTATATCCTAATAAAGAATTGATATATATAGATTTTGCATATCAGGGTTTACCAGAAGAATATAATATTAATAAAATTAATATAATAGAACCTATAAAAAGTTTAGATAATGATGACAGTGATGAAGATGAAGAAAACCTAACTGATAAAGAAAAATCTTTAACAAAAATTAGTAAATCATATGATGATAAGTTACAAGAAATTTTAAAGGTAACAGATGATGAATTTGTAATATATTCTGCAAATAAAGATGATAGTGAAATGGTTATAGATATGAATTCTATAAAAATTGGGCCAGAATTGGAAGAATTACAGTTTAATGTAAAAGTAGATGAATCAGAAATGAGGCATCCGCTTGATAATCAGATACAGGATTATTTAGATAAACACATAAGTAATATACCTGTTTTAGAAAGAACACAAGAGATGATAAATAAAATAAATGATGAAATAAATAGATATAAACAATTAAGAGAGATATATTCAGAGTTTGATAATAATCAAAATCCAAATATAAAAGCAGAAATGACAGATAAATATAAACCTTTAATTGAAAAAGTTTTAATTAATTTTACAAGTGGTTTAAAATGGGTTATTCCAATTTTCAAAGGTAAAAAAGTATTAATATGTTCAAATAAAGATGAATTTAATGAAGATGATAATTTAATAATAAAATCAACTGGTGAATTAATAGATGAATTAAGTAATGAAATAGAAAAATGGAAAAATAATACAATACATCAAAATTATACATATAAAACTTATATAAATAATTTGTGTAATATATTTGATAATTATAAAAATATTACAACACAAGATGCTGTTGAAAACATATTAGAATTTAATAGTAATTATACAATGATACCGAATAATTATGATGATTTTACATCATATGCGGTAAAAGAAGACAATATAATTCCCAATAGATTTGATATAGAAAATGCAAATACAGGTATTAATATGTTGGAAACAGAATTTATAAATAATAAAAAGAGTTTTAAGTCGGTTGAATTGATACCAAATGATACATTTAATATTGTTGGATTTATTACGTTACCGGAAATATTTTATAGATATTCTAATTTGTACAACAACTATTCAAATATTTTAAATAAATCTAGTATAAATCAAGTAAATTTCCTTTATAATGATATTCTAACTACAAATAATATAGAAAAATATTATTATACACAAGATGATAATATAAGTGGTAAAAAAATAGATAATATACAAGGTGCAAATATTTTAAATCAAATAAATGAATTTTATTTTGATGAAACATTAATAACAGAAGAAAATAATTATATAAACTTATTAAATTTGTTTATACCGTCTAATAATAAGATAGTTGAGTATTTAGATAATTATAGTAATATATTAAATTATTCGGATTTTAATGATTATATGCAAGGTTATAATTTGGATATGGGAAATATAAATAATGATACACATAAAATATTAATTAAAAATATTAAATCTAATATAAATAATTATAATAAGACGTATGATAAAAATAAAGAATTATTAAATAAACTATTATCAGAGCAATATGAACATAATATTAAATTTTATAATATAAATACAGCGAAAGAATCTAAAGGATTTTTTAATTTTATAGATAAGGATTTGAAAAATGAAATATTAAAGAATTATAATATAGATACACAACATTTTATAAGTAATTCTGAATTAATACAATATATTTATAATATAGATAGTGGTGAACATTTAAATAGTGCTATTAATAAGAATATACTAGATTTATTAGTATCAAATCTCCTTGATAGTTATATAAAGAATATACAAAAAGGAAAAAAAAATAAATCTATAATAAATAATAAAGAAGATAAAGAAGATAAAGAAGATATAGAAGATATAGAAGATAAAGATGATAAAGATGATAAAGATGATATAGAAGATATAGAAGAAAAAGCATATATAAAAAAACCAATAACAGATGATAGTGGTGATGGTGTAAAAAAAAATGATTGTGAAAAATATATATTAAGTAAAAAATATTATACAATAGAAGATTTAAAAGAACATGATGATAAACTAATATTTTATGATAATGAATATGATAAAACTTATTATTCTATAAAAGATGATTATAAAGATCAAGAACAGATAATGGATAATTATAAATTTATGGAATATATAAAAGATAGACTAATAGAAAATCTAGGATTAGATAATGTAAAAGCTGTAAGAGAAGCTAAAGCAATTGTAGATGGTAAGAGAGAAGTAATAGATGGTGATTATGGTTTATTTGTAAACAAGGAAACACATAAAAATTATATTTATGTAAGAAAAGATAACAAATGGAAAATGGATGAAAAATTCAAAGATAATTTTTTCATAGATGGAAATGAAATTTTTTGTAATTCAGCAAAAGACTGTGTTATGTCAAATGATAAATGTTTAGATGAAAATGGTGTAAAAAAACAACATCTTGATAGAGATATACAAAATATTTTAAATAATTTTAATTTGGATTATAATATAAGTATAGAAGAGTTAAAAAAAGATATAAATAAACAATTTGATGAATCTAGTAAAAGAGTAATAAAGACAATAAAAATAAATAAAGATAAATTATATAAAAATGATCCATATAAATTTTTACGAGATAATAATTTTATAGAAAAAAATGAAGATGAAGATGTAGTTATTTCACCTTATAAAAAATTAATTGATATTATATTATCACAAAAAGATATTGTATCTAAATTTAATAATATAAAAAAGTTTGCTATTCTATTTACTAGAGAATATATTGGCGATGAAAACAAATATTGGTTATATTGTAATAAAACTGGTGGAAAACTATTGCCTTTATTTTTATTAAAACTAGCTAATGCATTTATTAATAAAGAAAATTTTGCATTAGAATTAGATAAAATATGTGCTGAACAGGGAACAGTAAGTGATGATAATAATAATTGGGTAGATAAATATAGTGGTTATATAATTAAATCTATAGAATTTTCAAATGAAGAAGGATATGATGAAAGTGGATATAAATTAAATACTCGGGAAGTTATTGAGAAAGAATTTGCTATAAATAACAATCCTGTTAAAAAGGTATTATCGCCTATTACAGAATTAATTATGAATATTATAACAGCGATAACAGGTTACATGGGTATAAATATTAGTAATAATAATGAGTTTATAATAAATAATGTTACGAGATTGCAAAATTCTAATATGCCAAGTAAAAAGCAATATCAAGATATGATAGAAAAACAGGCAAAAAAAGATCAAAAGGCAAAAGCAATGCCGACATATGAAGATACATATAATTCTTCTTTAATAATATTTACTCTAGTTTTTGTATTAATTGCTATTCAAATAAATATACCAGATGTAAAAACGAGAAAGACATTTCCTGGTTGTATAAAATCATTTAAAGGATATCCAATAGATGGTATTCAAGATAAATCAGGTATGAATTATATAGCATGTGTTACAAGTAAATTAAAAAGTAGTATAAAACCATGGAATTCAATACAAAAAATGAGTGAGTCTTCTATTGTAAAGAAGATGGAGTCTATAATTGAAAAATTTATATTGAAAGATAAAGATATATTAGAATTATTTAATAAAAAATTAGAATATAGATTAACTGTAAATGATTCTAGTATACCTGATAATGTAAGTATAAAAACATGGACAACATTTTATCCACCATTATCTGATTTTAAAATAGAATCAAAAAATTTAATAAATATAAGTGATGCATATAAAAAGGATTTTATAGATAAAATAATTAAAGGAGATAAACAAGGCAATATTGATATAATGAAGTCAAAAATAATATATTATAGTGGTGCAATTATTGAAAATATTCAAAATATAGTTAAAAAAGAGACTCCTATATTAAGCAATAATGTTGGTGATCCATTTTTGGAAAATTCATGTTGTCATGGTAGTAAGAATACTTTAAAATATTTTATAGATAAGGATAAATCGATAGTTCAATATAATGATATAGTAAATGATATTACAAATGTAGTAGAAAGAGTAAACAATTTATCATCACCATATATATTATATGATTCGACTAATACAAAAAATAAGTTACAGGATATTCCATCTCGCATGAGTGAACATGTAATATATCGTGCATTTATTTATTTTTGTAATTTTGAAAATGATATTCCTATAAATGATGATTTGCGTTCTATATGTATGGGTAAACCAGATGAATTTGATAAAAGCAAATCATTAAATGATAAAATAGAATATTTAAAGAGTATTGGAAAAATTTATTCTTATGATATGTTTCAAGAGTTAATGCAATATATTGCTGGTAAAAATATTGTAAAATTAGTGTTAGATTATCCTTTGTTGAATAATACACAAGAGATTAGATTGATAATAGAAAATCAGAAAATGGTAAATGATGAAATAGATATATTGGATGATTTATATTATACAAGATTGGATGATTTATTTGAAAAATTTGATATATTAAAGGTTGAAAATCCTGAATTGCGTAGTATGAAAAATTATTTAGGAACTACAAATTTAAAATTAAAGACAAGAATTTTAACATTCATAAAAGAACATGGTAATTTAAATAAAAAATCATTGGATGAATTTACAAAATATATAGAGTTAGATATTGATGTTAATAATAGTCAATTTGTATCTAATTATTTTCATAATTTTATTAATTTATTTGGTAATATTATTATAAATAAAAATATAAATAAAGGTATTCCTGAACATTGGAACTTATCAGCAATACACGAGGGAGATATATCAAATATTATAGAAAAATATTACAAATCTCTAATGGCTTTTGCAAATAAGGAATATTTCAAGTCAATATTTACATATATTAGAAATAAGTGTAAAGTTTTACAAAATTTATTAAAATATAATAAATTGAGTACAGAAATATATACAGATAAAAATAAAAAAGATAAATTATCTAGTATATATGATACTGATTATATTAAATTGTTTAATAGATATGTTATGTATACATTATTTTACGAATTTATAAATATAGAAAACAATAGTTTATTATTGTTGGAATTACAAGAATATGATGATTTTAATGCTGAAGAATTAAATGGACATATAGCTGGTATATTGTTAACTTATATAAATATTATGTATAATCATTTAGATTTAATAGAAATAGGTTATAAAAAACTTAAAGAAAAAATAAATATAGCGAAGGAAAAAGAGAAAACATTAATAACAGATTTCCTAAAAAATCTTACCGATGAAGAAAGAGAGGTAGAAAATATATTTAAGAATAATAAATTGGAAAAATGGAATAAAGGTATGCAAAAAGGTATGACACAATATGTTAAAGATACATATGACAATGAGCGTATAGAAATGGAAAAACAGATGGTACTAGAAAAGAAATTAAATAAAGAAGATCAAGTATCAGATATGAATAAAGATATTTTTAAATTTGATATGCAATACCAAGAAGACTTAGAAAAAGAGATAGAAAAGGAAGAATATGATATGGGAAATATACCCGATGATGATGATGATATGAGTGATATAAATAGTGATGATGATGATGAGAGTGATTACGATGATGATTTATAAATATTATAATGATTATGAGAACAAAAATAAAAATATAAATAAAAATAAATATAATAAAAATGCTTAAAACTTATAATTTGTATATTAATAAATAAACAAATTATAAATATTAAATGGGAATAGTAGAAGATTATTTAGAATATACGAAGGAATATTGTTCTCTATATGGAGAGAAAACATTAGTATTAATGCAAGTAGGTAGTTTTTTTGAATGTTATGCATTACTAATGCATGATGGTAGTTATTGGGGGAGTCATATACAGGAGTTTGCGAATATAAATGATATGGTTATAAGTAAAAAGAATGTATGTGTGGGAGATTTAAATGTTGTTATGGCGGGATTTGGTATAAATCAATTAGAAAAATATGTAAAAAAGATGCAAAATGCTGGTTATACAATTCCTGTTTTTGTACAAGATATTCAAGGAAAAAATACAACTAGAAGTTTATCATGTATATATTCGCCGGGAACATTTTTTAATACATCAGATTGTACAGATAATCAGAATGATTTTACATATGGTCTTACTAATAATACAATATGTATATGGATACATATAACGCAGCCCAATAAAATAACACCAGATGAAAATATAACATTTGGTATATCAATTATTGATATATTAACAGGAAAATTGATAGTATATGAGTACACACATCCATATATTAATAATCCGAGTACATATGATCAGTTAGAAAAATACATTTCTATATATAATCCAAGTGAAGCGATTATAATAACAAATAATAATACAAAGAATGTTATAAATGACACAATTAGTTATTGTAATATAATGAGTACAAAAATACATAAAATTTGTATAATTAATAATGATAAATTAGATAAGAAAGATAATAATTGTATAAAAAATGATTATTTAGATGAATATAAAAATGGTTTAATTAAAGTTGCGGAAAATTGTGAAAAACAAAATTTTCAAGAGAGTATAATTGATAAAATTTATGGTATAGGTTCTTTCAGAGAAAAATCAGAGTTTTATAATTATCCTATAGCCATTCAAAGTATAACATTTTTACTTGATTTTGTAGAAAAACATAATTTGTATTTAGTTAAACAAATATCACTTCCTATATATGAAAATTGTACAGATAAGCTTATACTGGCTAATCATTCTCTTAAACAATTAAATATTATAAGTGATCAGAGATATAATGGAAAATTATCATGTGTTTGTAATTTTTTAAATAATTGTATTACAAGTACTGGAAAACGAAAATTTAATTATACATTACTTAATCCCATATCTAATATTGATAAATTAAATCATTCTTATAAAACAACTAGTTATATTATTAATGGTAATATAATTTGTGATAATTACTATGAATTTATTAGAAATAATCTAAAAACCATTAAAGATTTGGAAAAAATAGAAAGAAAATTAATGATGAAAACTATTAATCCAAAAGATTTTATTATTATGTACAATGATTTAAAAGTTATGAAAGAATTGTGGATTTCTTTTAAAGAAGATACAGAATTTTTAAAGTATATTCAATATTATATAGATAAAGATATTGAAAATATTTGTGATATAATTATTAAATTTATAGAGCAACATTTTAATATTGATAAAGCTGTTACGATTGTAATTGACAAATTAAGTAATTATAATTTAGCTGATTTAAATTTTATAAATAATAATTTTAATAATGAATTAAATATTTCATTTAAAAATAGTGTAGATTCACGAGAGCAGTTTGAAGCTTTAAGAAAATATTTATCCAATTTATTATGTGACTACGAAAAACCTAAAATAAGTAAGCAAACAAAACAAAATAAAGCGAGTAAATCTAAAATTAGTTTTTCTCATGACAATGAAGATGATGATGAATCTAATTATGTAAAAATACATGAGACATCAAAAATGGATGCAATTTTAATAGCAACTAAGAGAAGGGCTTGTATTTTAAAAGAAATTATTGAAAAAAATATAAAAAACAGTGTTTCTCATGTTAACATTAAATATATTTCCAAATATAGTAATAGTGAAGAGATATTAAATTTGGATTTAACAGCTATTGAATTTAAAATGCATGGTAATAATCAAAGTAATATGATTATAGTTAGTAAACATATTAATGAAATTGCTTATTCTATTCAAAATTCTAAAGATATACTTATAAATAAACTTATAGAAAATTATAATGAAATTATGTGTAGATTTATTGAGTTAAATGATAAGTCTATGTTAATGTCTGTATCAGAATTTATTGGTATAATTGATTTATTTCAATGTCGTGCATATAATGCTAATAAATATAATTATTGTTGTCCTATTATAGAATGTGATAAGAATAAACCTGATAAATCATATGTTAAGTTTGAAAAAATGCGTCATTGTTTAATAGAACATTTAAATGATCGTGAATTATATGTTACTAATTCTTTAAATTTTACGGTTGATAAAAACAGTATGTTATTATATGGAACAAATGCTGTTGGTAAAACTAGTTTAATTAAATCTATTGGTATTAATATCATTTTAGCACAATCAGGTATGTTTGTACCTGCTACTAGTTTTATTTTTTATCCATATAATTATTTATTTACAAGAATTTTGGGAAATGATAATATATTTAAGGGTTTATCAACATTTGCGGTTGAAATGTGTGAATTAAGAACAATATTAAAACAAGCTACAGAAAATAGTATTATATTAGGTGATGAATTATGTTCTGGTACTGAAACAACATCTGCTCTAAGTATATTTGTTTCTGGGTTAGAAAAATTATATAATATTGGTTCAACTTTTATATTTGCAACACATTTTCATGAAATATTAAAATACGACGAGATTATTTCACTTAAGAATATGATGATTTATCATATGACAGTTATATATGATAAAAAGACTAAATTGCTAATATATGATAGAAAATTGAAAGATGGAGCTGGATTAGCAATGTATGGTTTAGAAGTATGTAAATCATTGGATTTACCAGATGATTTCATAGATAGAGCTTATGAAATTAGAAATAAATATTTAGAAAATATGATAGATACTACAGTTATAAAAAAAAGTAGATATAACAATAGTAAAATACATGGTATGTGTGAAATATGTAATATTAAAATTGCTAGTGAAGTACATCATTTACAGTATCAAAAACAGGCAAATACTAAAGGAATAATTAATAGTGAATTTCATAAAAATAAAAAAGCGAATTTAATTAATATATGTAATATATGTCATGATAAAATACATCGAGATAATACAGAATATAAAATTACCAAGACATCCGATGGTTATAAATTAATGTCTATATAAATTATTGTTCTTCTTGTTCTATTTTTACTTTTTTTGAACGTGGTAATTTTATACATAATACTTTTTCAATAGATGCAATTTGTAAATTTGTAGGTATTTCTTTTCCTGATTCCCATAAAGCATATGTTTGTTGTGCTACTTGTAATTGATTTGCTAATTGTTTTTGATTTAAATTTTTTGATGTTCTTGCTTGTGAAATTATTTTACCTAAATCTTTTGGTGGTTCTAATCGTGTAGTTAAATTATTAAATTGTTTATTACTATTTTTAGAACGTTGTTCTTTTAATTTTTTTTCTTTGCTTTCTCGTGATACATTATTAAAAACAACAGTATTCCAATCTTGATAAGATTGATTATTAAAAGTCATATCTTTATAATAAATACTATTTAATATTATTTATTATAAATATATCAATTTTTTATAAAAATATTATTTTTTATACACCATAAGTATTTATATCTAAATTACATATATCTATTATATTTCCACCATTATTATATATATTTTTAGCGTCATATAGTAATATATTACCTGAACTATCTTCTAGATTAATATATACATTACTTATATCTGGTAAATTATCAGGCATATTATTTAATATTATATATTCTTTCTGTTGATTATCTGATGATGCATTATATAATAATTGATCCGGTAAAAGTGAATTTTTAGTTAAATCGTTTACGATATAAATATATCTTTTATCATTTGATAATATTATATTATCAGAAAAATTTAAAATATTTACAGAATCATTTAAAGGTTCAGTAAATTCTATGCTAAACAAATTTCCTATACCAAATTCTGGAGTATTATCTAGATTTAAATATGTATCTAAATTACTATCTATTATCGTGTTTCTTATATTTATATATTTACTATATTTATATCCACCATAATAATAATAACCACTTTCTAAGTTATCTATACTTGGTAATGCTAGTAATATTTCTGTTTGTTGTTTATAAATTGATATTTTATTTAAAGATGGTAATGGTTCTCTATTGTTTCCTATAAATACCCATGCAGGAATAAAATTATTGGTATATTTATTTTTAACTACGTTTGAATTATAATTATCCATATATTGATTTATATTTTCATCAAAATTAGTTATATTTATATAACTATTATTATCATATTCGCTATTTCCTGGTATATATATTTTATATGGATAAAGAGAAGACATATATTTCTGGACATTTTCTCTTATCGTATTATCTGATTGTGATAAAAGTGATAATAAATACCATCTATTTGGTTTAAAATAATTTATACTATAATATTGAATCTCATTTGTTATTGAATTGCTATATGATGAACCTGTATTTTCTTGAAACTGAACCCATATAGGTATACAACTTGAATTGTCTTGTATATTACCTAGTGGTAAATCCATTCCGGAAATATCGGCCCAATAAATATTTCTGTGTATTTCTCTTTTTTCATTATATTGTGTAATATGTGGTGCATAAAAATGTTTAACATCTTGTGGTAATATTTTATATACACTTGAATCCCAATCTACTCTAGAACTTTTTATTATATTTACATCTTGTATATTATTTATTAAAACACATGCTCTTAATGCTGATAAATTACTGCATATATCATATATAGATTCATTTATACTATGTCCTGTATTTAAACTAACATTTATTAAATTCCAAGATAAATCTTGTTGATTATATGATGGAACACCAGACCAAGGTGGTTTGTTTACAAATTCAGTTATAGATTTGTTATATTTATAATATATATTAGATATATCAATAAATTCATAACTTATTGTGTTGTTCCATATAGATGTAATTTCGGATAATATATTATCTGAATTATCATATATGTGTTCTTGAAAACTTACATCATCTAATTTATCATTTGTGTTTATATAATAAAATATACTAAAACTATTATCAATAATATTATTTTTATTATTTTTTCTGAAAATAGGATCATTGACGAATATATTTTTATCAATTGATGATAGTGATATATCATTATAACTACAATATTCTTGTGTGGTATATACTAAACTTCTTATATGTTTTTTATTGTTTAAATAATAATCTTTAAATTCAACTATTTTATTATTATTAATATTTTTATTGGTCAATATTATTATTCCCGACAAATCCATTAAAATATATATATATTTATTTTATATAAAATATATATATATATATATAATTTAACTCTAAATACAACCTCCTCTTAATCTTAATACTAAATGTAATGTACTCTCTTTTTGTATATTATAATCATTTAAAGTTCGTCCTTCTTCTAATTGTTTACCTGCAAAAATTAAACGTTGTTGATCGGGTGGAATACCTTCTTTATCTTGTATTTTTGCTTTTACATTATCAATTGAATCAGATGGTTCTACTTCTAATGTAATTGTTTTTCCCGTTAAAGTTTTAACAAAAATCTGCATATCTATATTATATATTCGCAAGATTATCTTTAAACAAATTTATTAATATAATTTAATTAAAATTGATTTTATTTTTATAAAATATTATATTATCCCAAAGTATATTATAATATGTTTAATTATTTTATGGAATTGTATACTGAAATGTATAATGAAATATATTATTATATTGATTCTTCTAAATTTTATTATAATGATATAAATACGACTCAAAGTTTTTATTATTATAGTGATACGTCTAATCAAATATGTGAATGTGAAAAATATACATATTATATAGATTTTGATATAGATTGGCTAGAAGAAATATCAAAAAAAAATAAAGAAGATATCTATAATATTCATGTAACAAATCTTTATCGTAATGAATATATAAAAATATTAAATAATAATAATAGTATATAATGACATGCTAAATAAATTATTATTTAAAATTATTATTTAAAATTATTATTTAAAATTATTATTTAAAATTAATATTTTAATTTATAAATATATATATGTATTTTTGGATATTATGTGTAGGAGGATTTTTTTGTTTTATAACGGCAATGGGAATTGGTTCTAATGATGCCGCAAATGCTTTTTCAACATCTGTTGGTTCTAAGTCTCTTACATTTAAACAAGCTACCGTTTTGGCAATTATATTTGAAACATCAGGAGCTATATTAATGGGTAATCATGTCAGTGATACAATAAGAAAAGGTATTTCAGATATAGAATGTTTTGAAGATAATCCTGAAGCTCTAATGTATGGTTGTATGTGGGTATTAGTTTCAGTTAGTGGTTGGTTATTTTTAGCTAGCTATTACGAATTACCTGTATCAACCACTCATTCTTGTGTAGGTGGTATGATAGGAATGACTATAGCGATTGTTGGTAGTGATTGTGTTATTTGGTATAGTTATACAGATAAATTTCCTTATATTGGTGGTGTATCTGGTATTGTCTTATCTTGGTTTATATCACCTATTTTTTCGGGATTAATATCTTGTGGTATATTTTCTAGTTTAAGAAGTTTTGTACTGAGAAAACCATATACATCTAATCGTATTATCATATTTTATCCCTGTTTGGTGAGTATAACATTATTAATAAATTGTTTTTTCATTATATACAAAGGTGCTAAAGGTATTGGGTTACACAATTTATCATTAATAGAATCACTAGGGTATTCTTTTGGTATTTCTATATTTGGTGGATTAATTACTATACCATTGGTTCCTTATATAAAAAAAATGGTTGATAATAAATTTAATACAAATAATATCACAGAGGAAGGAATTATAGATAATGTTGTATATAATAATGATTCTATAGTAAATAATACAATAGAATTAAATATTAAAAATAATAGTCAATTAAAAACTATTACTTATATACATGATAATGCTGAAAAATTTGATGATAAATTAGAAGAAACATTTAAATATCTTCAAATATTTTCTGCTATATGTGATTCATTCAGTCATGGTGCTAATGATGTTGCAAATGCAGTTGGTCCATTTTTTACTATTTATTTAATCTATACTTCTGACACTAAAATAACAAAAAAAGTTGATATGGGTGAAGATGCATATTGGATATTATCTTTGGGTGGGTTAGGTATATCAATGGGATTATTGCTATATGGGAAAAAAATTATTAATGCATTGGGTACAAAATTATGTAAAATAACTGCATCCAGAGGAACATGTATTGAATTGGGTTCAGCATTAGTAATTATAACTGGTTCGAGATTAAAAATTCCTCTATCTACTACACATTGTCAGGTTGGTGCCACTGTAGGAGTGGGTCTTTTAGAAAAAAATATACATGGTATAAATTGGTTTATTATTTTAAAAACAGTATCTGGATGGTTATCCACATGTATTATAGTGGGTTTTACAACAGGAATATTAGTATCACAAGGTATATATGCTCCATCTTTGATTAATGAGTAATGAGTTATGAGTTGTAAAATATATAATTTTTCAAATTTTTCAAATTTTTCAAATATATTTTTCTTTTATTTTATTTTGAATTATACTTATATATTCTTCTATATTAGAATTACTGGGTATTAATATTTTTAATGACTCACGATCATTTCCTATTTTTTTATCATATATTAGATATTTCTTATTATTATAAAATTTTATAGATATATATTTTGGTAATAAAATATCATAGGTATTATCTTTTAATTTCTCATTATTATCAATTAAATTATTTGAAATATCTATATTTTTATTTTCTATTGATGTTAATATATCTGTAATATATTTTAATTTATCTTTTATATTTATTTTATTTGATTTACTACTCGATATTGGTTTATTTATTTTTGGGTGTTTTTCTATTCTAAAAAAATCACGCCATAAATTTTTTTCAATATTATAACATTCATTGTGATAAACTACATATTTTGGTAAAATAACATTAGATATATCATTGGGTAGTGAAATAGCTGTTATTTTTCTATTTTTTTTTTCTATATTTCTATTAAAATTATATTCTATATTATTATTTATTGTATTTTCTTGTGTACTCATTTATAATTATTTATTATAATTATAAATATTATTTATTTGTAATTATAATTTATTCATCATCTTTAATATAAATATTTGCGCATATATTTTTTATAACTTTATTATTAACTTTAGATGTATCTGTTCCTATAGTATATATTGCATGACTAAAATAATCTTGTTTTTCTTCATCATACATTAGATCTGGATTTTTTTCTTTCCATTCTCCTAATGTTTTAAATTGTTTTACTGATATATCTTTTATTACTTTTTTTATCTTTGATTGTTCTTTATCTTTTTCCCATACATTATCATCTTTAACATATAAAGTTTCTCTTTTTATATCTGTACAATGTAAAGGTCTTTCATATATACTTAATTTATTTATATTTTCTATTATAGCATTACTTAGTCCTTTTGTTAATCCTTCTGATTTTGTTAAATCTAATTGTTGCAATGATATTTCAATAGATTCTACAAATTCTGTAATATTTAATGCATCTTTGCATTTTTCATTTAAAAACATATTTATATTAAAGCGTTGTTTGATATTATTGTGTGTAGTGTTACCTATTTTTGGTATTAATTCTGTAATTTGTCGTGATTGTTCTATTATAATTTTTTGTAATTCTTTATTTTCATCTATTAATTTTATAAACATTTCTTTTATGTTTTCTGTATTAATAGTATCATTTTTGTTTTTAATAATTTGTAAATTATTATAACAATCACCTGTATTATTTGTTATAATTTTTAAATTATTATAACTATTATCATTATTAAATTTTGTATTTTGGAAATTTTCAATAAAACAACTTTTTTTATGTAAAGATAAACTTTGTCTATGTTTATATGATTTTCCACAAATACATATAAATTTTTTTATATTTTTAATATTATTATCTGAAATATTATTATCTGAAATATTATTATCTGAAATATTATTATCTGAAATATTATTATCTGAAATATTATTATCTGAAATATTATTATCTGAAATATTATTATCTGAAAT
>Ga0163111_10000939_pt1 | contig 17597 bp, 12 predicted proteins | sample CRUFie1St18metaG_FD_109645 | JGI IMG/M metagenome (GOLD analysis project Ga0163111, IMG submission 109645) | Marine microbial communities from the Costa Rica Dome - CRUD Field 142mm St18 metaG | ecosystem: Environmental > Aquatic > Marine > Oceanic > Photic zone | place: Costa Rica: the Eastern...
CATGGTATTAACTTCCGTGTTATCTGTAAATGGATGCGTATGTCTGGTGTAGATCATATCCACGCTGGTACAGTTGTAGGTAAATTAGAAGGTGATCCTTTAATGATTAAAGGTTTCTACGATGTATTACGTTTAACTAAGTTAGAAGCTAACTTACCATTCGGTATTTTCTTCGATATGGATTGGGCTAGTTTACGTAAGTGTTTACCAGTAGCATCTGGTGGTATTCACTGTGGTCAAATGCATCAATTAGTTCACTATTTAGGTGATGACGTTATTTTACAATTCGGTGGTGGTACAATTGGTCACCCTGATGGTATTCAAGCAGGTGCGACTGCAAACCGTGTAGCTTTAGAAGCTATGATTTTAGCTCGTAATGAAGGCGCTGACTACTTCGATAACGCAGTTGGTCCTCAAATCTTACGTACTGCTGCTAAAACATGTGGTCCATTAAGAACAGCTTTAGATTTATGGAAAGATATTAGTTTTAACTATACTTCTACAGATACAGCTGATTTCGCTGAAACACCAACAGCAAACGTATAATAACATAATTACTTTTAAATAAAACTAAAGGAGTATTTGAATAGTGAGACTTACACAAGGTTGCTTCTCTTTTTTACCTGATTTAACTGACGCACAAATTGAAAAACAAATCGAATTTGCTATTAGCAAAGGTTGGGCAATGAACGTTGAGTGGTCAGATGATCCACATCCACGTAATAGTTACTGGGAATTATGGGGTTTACCATTATTCGATATTAAAGACGTTGGTTCTGTAATGTACGAATTAAAGGCAGCTCGTAAAGCATGTGCAGCAGGCTACATCCGTATTAACGCATTTGATGCTAGTTACGGTACAGAAAGTTGTGTTATGGCGTTTATCGTAGGCCGTCCTCAATCTGAGCCAGGTTTCTACTTAGAACGTACAGATGGTCCAGCTCGTCAAATCATTTACACTATTAAGAGCTATAGTGTTCAAGCTAACGCTGAAGGTAAACGTTACACAGCTTAAGCTAAGCGTTACTAATTCATTAATATCGCAACTAAATTAACAAATTACATTATTTTATAATGTAATTTGTTACTATTCTATGCTCTTGTGATTTTTTAATATTTTGTTTAATTTATATATTGGTATAAAATTATTTACTTTTAACTAATCTCATTTGTTTTTCTCTATTTAATAAATACTTACTTATACAAATTGTATAAATAGGTTTAATATTAAGTCGAGTCTATTTTTTTTCATGATTATATGTGTTATCAATTTTTGAAATACGTTTTATATATAAAACTTCATTATTTTAGAACACATATATGATACATAAAGTCTAAAATTAACGTTGTTTTATACTTACTAAAACTCATGTTAAATTCACAATAGTTTAGAATAAAATATCAACGTCTAGAATTTCACAATGACAATTATTAAAAGGGTTAGATAAATTAACTTTTTAATTTTTTTTATACTAAAATTAATACTATTAAATATTTTGAGTTTAATATTATTAATTTTTTATAATTAGAGGGATTTATCATGGAAAGTTTACTTTTAGCTAGATTACCAGAAGCATATATGATTTTTAGTCCAATTGTAGATATATTGCCAATTATTCCTGTTTTTTTCCTATTATTAGCATTTGTTTGGCAAGCAGCTATTGGATTTAGATAATTTTTCGTCAACCTAAAATAATAATAATAAAAAATAATTTCTAGTAAATAATAATAAATTATGATTTACTAGAATATTGTTAATAGTAGAATTTTTGTATTTTTTATGTTTTTGATTGCCCTAATAAGATATGATCTGTTAACGACTTTAAAATCAATTTAATTGATCGAACCGCATCATCATTTCCAGGAATTGGAATATCAACTAAATCTGGATCACAATTCGTATCTAAAATTGAAACAATTGGAATGCCCAATTTTCTACACTCTCGAATAGCTGTTATTTCACGTTTTTGATCAATTACAATTGCTACATCAGGTAAATTTTCCATATGTTTTACGCCATCTAAATCACGGCGTAATTTATCCAATTCGGTTTTACGTAATGAAGCTTCTTTTTTTGGTAATAATTTGAAAACTTCATCTACTTCTTGCTGTTCTAATACTTTTAACCTAACAATTCGACTTTTCAAAGTTACCCAATTTGTTAGCATTCCTCCTAACCAACGATGATTTACGTAATAAGAATTGCATCTTTTAGCTTCTTGAGCAATTAATGTACTAGCTTGACGTTTTGTACCAATGAATAAAAATGTTTTTTTTTGCTCAGCTGCGGATTGTAAATAGTTATTAGCTTGTTTTAACAATTGAGCAGATTGAACTAAATCTAGAATATGAATATTGTTTCGTTCCATATAAATATATGGAAACATTTTCGGATTCCAGCGATAAGCTTTATGCCCAAAGTGAACACCAGCTTCTAAGAATTGGGCTAAACTAATATTAGCCATAAAATATATAACTCCTTAAATTAAAATAAACAAATATAATAATACAATAACAAAAATTTAATAAAATAGTCCAGTTTTATTAAATTTTTAAAATATCTGATTTAGACCCTTTTTTGCTCTTAATAATTGGATATTTGTTAAAACTATTTATATAATTTTTCGCCCCAATACCTGCAGGAATTAAATGTCCGATAATTATATTTTCTTTTAAACCACGTAACCAATCTAATCGACCTTCGATTGCTGCTTTTGTTAAAACACGTGTTGTCTCCTGAAAACTTGCGGCTGAAATAAAACTAGGATTGTTTAATGCAGCTTTAGTAATTCCTAATAATAATGGTACATAATATGCAACCTGTTTATTTTGTATACTAATAATTTCATTTATATATTTAATATGATATAAATCAATTACTTCGCGTGGTAATAAAGGCGTTTCGCCTTCATGTGTAATAAGAACTTTTGTTGTCATTTGTTTTATAATTATCTCTAAATGTTTATCTGCAATTACGACTCCTTGTGATTCATATACTGATTGAACTGAGTTTAAAATTGATACTTGGATTTTTTTGAAACTTCTATAACTTGCTTCATAGTTATTTGATAATCTGCATAAAGATAATTTTTTGTCACCTTGACATATTAAAGATTTAATTTTTGCATAATAATTAAAATAAATTTTTAATAAACTGTGAGGATTTATTTTTTCGCTATCTTTTACTGTAGTGCCAATTTTTCGAAATTCAAAAGTTGGATCAATAGTTGTTTTTCGAATTAATATACCTTTCTTCTGGTTCTTTGGAGTATTTCTATTTTCTCGTTTTTTTTTACGAGCTTCTAATAATTCTTCAATTCTTGGTAAACCTTGAACAATATCACCTGTAATTTCTTTCTCAAAATTTAATGTACCAATAATTTGTCCACTTTCTAAAAATTCTCCGTTTTTACAAAAAACATTATTAACTTCTTGTTCTAAATAATCTTCAGTTATAGAATGAATACCAATAGTTTTAAACGGATATTCTAATAAAGCCACAGAAGCAAGTTCCAAGCGTTTATCGTCATCTTTTTTAAATGGTTTTGAAACTAATTCTGAACTTTTTAAGAATAACATAAATGTATGATTTAAACGAACACGCTCGATATAGGGTAATAGCTCACGTCTTTTTGTTTTATGTATTTTATCTCTATGGTCTAAATACCCATACCATGGTCTATGGTCTAATCTTGATAATTTAGTTTCTGAACTTTTTTCTTTTTTTATCAAAAATTCTCGCACAAAAATTGGAAGGCTTGATGTATAATACTTGCCACGCTTTTTTAAAAGTAATCTTGGAAAATCGAATCGATCAGAAATATTTGTAAATTCCACATAATACGATAACTTAGTTGTAATATCAAAATAATTTAAATTAATATTATTTCCATAAGCTAAGGTCGATTTATATGTAGTTAGATTTTCAGAAATATATTTATATCTTAGACTAATATCATTTATAAAATCTTCATTTTTACATTTTGGAAATAAATACGGATAACCTTTTTGAATCGTTAAAATTTTTCCATTGTCAATTATAATTTTTCCGATTTGATTGATGTTAATATTATCAATTAAAAGATCATTAATCGTTTTGTTTTTAACTTTATTTTTTTCAATAGTAACACAATCATTATTTGAAATTATAAAAATTTGTTTATTTTGTTTGCATTTAGATTTCAATTTCACTAATTCTAATGCTTGGGAGTTTATGATTTCTAAATACCCTAAAACTGTATGTGGGCTTACATATTGATTTAATTCGACAATTAAACATGTTTTTATATCTGTATATTTTAAAGATGGTGGTAAATAATTAATCAAGTGTAACTTTTCAAAAAGTAAAAAATCTAAACTGTTTTTTTTATCATTTCGAACTATTTCAAGATTTAAATTATCGTTCTTTTCTAGGGCATTTTTTAATTTGAAATCAAATGAATTTTTTATTAAATTCGTTTCATTATTATGTTTTATTTTTTGGCCAGAATTATACAAATACTTTATAGAATTCGTTAAGTTAACTATCGAATTTACGTTTAAATTAATATTCAAACTAGTATTAATTGGTTTTGGTAAAGGAATTTCATAAAGATCAATAGGACGAATCAACAATTGAGGATTTGCATTAACATTTAAAATTTCACATAACACGGGTTGAATAATTTCAATGGTATTAAGTATAATTTCACCTGGATAAAAAACTTGATTATGTAAATTTTTAATAGTATTAGTAGTATAAACAAACCCTGGTTTTATAGAAATTTCTTGAATAATATTATTTTTTTCATTTATTTTAACAATACCAGAAGTCTGTGAATAAACATTTGGAACGAGTTCAAAATTTTCAGAAACAAGACTATTAGGTTCAATTAATAACAAACTATTTTTACAAATTAAATTATGTGTTTCTTCAGCTAACCAAATTAATGTTTTATAGTATCGTTTCTGTATATTCTTTAAAAAATAGACAGAATTATTTAAGTATACAATTTTTTTTTGATTTATCTTTTGATTGTAATAACATGTTCCCCCAGTAATTGTTTTATATTTATTTGTTATTAATGTTACGAAATTTTTTTGTGGGACATTTGGTACAAGAAGCTTTGAATTTTTAATTTCTAAATTTGTAAAATAATTACAATTATTAATTTTTAATAAATAATTATTTTCATCTATTGAAAAAGATAATTGTTTAATATAAGAATTATTTAAAGAATAAAGTGTATTTTTAATTTCTAGTCTATGTTCAAATAATTTTCCCTCATTTTTGATTGATGTTATAAAACCCGAGTATTGATTTACTAATTTACTTCGAAAAATATAACTATTTTGATTTATTTTATAATCGGGATAAAAATTCAAAAAAGAATTCAATGGAGCTTTGTAAAGTTGCCCAGATAAAATCCATAATAGTTTATTTTGAGTTGTTAAATTTAATTTTCTTTTTAATCGAGGTATAAAAACTTCACCAGATGAATTGCTTAAAATATGTTTTGTTTCAGTTCGAACTTGTTTAATATTTCCTGCTAATTGTCCTATAAGTGAATTTTGTTTAACATATTGTTTATTTTTAACAAATAAAATCGTATTTCGAGGTAATTCCAATTGTATAATATCATCTTTTTTTTCATCTGAGATAATTGATAAAGATCCCGAACTTTTTGTTACTAATACATTTTCACCACGATTTGTTCTTAATGGCGAAGTTTTTAAAACATCTGAAAATATAATAAATCCATTTTTTGAACTAATTAATTGTTGATTTGTTTCAGATGTAAAAATTCCCCCTGTATGAAAAGTTCGCATTGTTAATTGAGTTCCGGGTTCGCCAATAGATTGGCCAGCGATAATCCCAATTGCTTCTCCCATATCTACTAGATTTTCACTTGCTAAATCCCATCCATAACATTTTTGACAAATCGATCGATATAAAGAACATGTTAATGGTGATCGAATATAGACTTTTTTAATTTGTTTTTGTTTAAATGTTCTAATTAAATTTGGGGTTATTTGAGTATTTATTTCACTAATTAGTTCATTTGTTTTCGGATCATAAATAGGTTTATTAAGAAGACGTCCTAGTATTCGTTCATAAAATGTATCAGTATTTTCTATATCATCATTTATGATGATAAATGAATGTTGAGTTAAACAATCTTTTTCTCTAATAATAATATCTTGCGCTACATCAATTAAACGACGAGTTAAATAACCAGAATTTGCAGTTTTTAAAGCTGTATCGACAATACCTTTTCTTGCGCCGTACCCAGACATTAAGTAATCAGTGACAGTTAGTCCCTCTCGAAAATTTTTCTTAATAGGAAGATTCATTATTTCACCGTTAGAATCTGACATTAATCCTCTCATTCCTACTAATTGACGTACTTGAGATAAATTTCCTCTCGCACCTGAAAATGCCATTATATATACGGAATTTAACGGATCATATTTTTTAAAAAAAGAAACAACTTCATCTTTTAACATTTCACTTGTAATATTCCAAGTATCAATAATTTTTTGAAATCGTTCTACATTTGTTATTTTTCCTTTAAGATAAATTTTTTCCGTATTTAAAATTTCTTGGTTTGCATTTTCTAACATTGTCTGTTTTATGTATGGAACTCGCAAATCTTCAATACTAATTGATATGCCAGCATATGTTGCATACTTAAACCCTAAAATTTTTAACTCATCTGCTAAAAAACAAGCTTTAATGGAACCATATTTACTAAAACTCCAAGATAAAATCTGTTTTAGTTGTTTTTTACTAATTAATACATTTTGATATGTATAATTTTCCATAAAAATTTATGTTTTAATTATTTTATATGTTTTATTAAATAATAAAAATGAAGTATTTATAGAATATTTAACGTTTTTTGAACTGTATAGTTAAATAATGCTCTTCCAGTTGTTGTTTGTAAATATTTAACAATAATTTTTCCAGTTTGATCTTTTCTAATTTGTAGATCCTTATAATATTCGATAACACTAAGATCAGCTAATTTTATTTTCTTTATTAAATCGAAATCAGAATAGGGTTTTAATGGTTTATTATATCGAACCCAAATCAAAGAATGCAATTCAATTTGTTCTTGATTATATGCCAAGATAACATCTTCTAAATTTAAAAAATAATGAGTAGAACCTAATAATCCTTTTATACTATTAACAGTTAAATAATAACAACCTAAAACCATATCTTGACTTGGTGTTATAATTGGCGAACCATTTGCTGGAGATAAAAAATTATATGGGGCCAACATTAACATATAACATTCTGCTTGTGCCTCAAACGACAGGGGAACATGAACTGCCATTTGATCACCATCAAAATCGGCATTAAATGCTGAACAAACTAATGGGTGTAATTTAATTGCTCGTCCTTGAACTAGTATAGGCTCAAATGCTTGAATTCCTAATCTGTGCAAAGTTGGTGCTCGATTTAGAAATATAGGGTGGTTTGTTAATACTTTTTTTAAAACCGGATCAATTAATTGTTCATTTCGTTGAATTAAATTTTTTGCAACTTTCATATTATTAGCTAATCCTTGATTTATAAGCTCACGAATAATAAATGGTTGAAATAACTCAATTGCCATTTGATAGGGCAAACCACACTGATTAAGTTTTAAATTTGGACCAACTACAATTACAGAACGCCCAGAATAATCAACTCTTTTACCTAAAAGATTTTGTCTAAAACGTCCATGTTTTCCTTTAATAATATCAGACAATGATTTTAGAGGTCTATTATTTCCATCTAATGCAACTTTTCCACGTTTTCCATTATCGATTAAAGTATCAACTGCTTCTTGTAACATTCTTTTTTCGTTCCGGATTATTAATTGTGGAGCGTCAATTTGTAACAATTTTAATAGTCGATTATTCCTTATTATAATTCGTCTATATAATTCATTTAAATCCGAGGTAGCAAAACGTCCTCCTTCCAATTGAATCATTGGTCTTAATGCAGGAGGTAATACAGGTAATACAGTTAAAATCATCCAAGCTGGATTTGATCCTGTAGCAAGTAGATTTTCTAAAATTCGGATTCTTTTTATTGCTTGATCTCGTAATTTATAAATTCGATACTGTTCCCATTTTCTAAACCATTTAGAACTTTTATAGAATGGCTGTTCTTTAAGTAAAACACGACTACAGTAATTTATAAAATTTCTACTCTCGTTTATTTCGTGACTTAAATTTAATTTTTCTAATTCTTTTTTAATTATTACAGATCCAATTACCGAATTTTGTGTTTTACGAAGTAAATATTTAGGGGTATTAAATTGTTTTAGGAACTTTTTTGGTTTTGGTTCTGGCTTTCTTGGATATCCAGTGAATCCAAGTCGACGACTTTTTCTATACATTTGAAAATCCCAGTGTAATGCATAAAACATTATTTCGTCATCGGCAATAAAATATGCTAAAGACGCTAATTTTATTCTTTTTATTCTTTCATCTGTAGCATCTATTTCCCCTGATTTTAAAGGTTTTGCGTTTGTTGATTTTGACGATTTTAGTGGTATAGTAGAATTTTGTTTAATTAAAATACCTGTATCAATTCTTTTTTCACACTGTTCAATTTCAAGCAATAAAGCCATGTAATTTGGTCGACTGTTTAGATACCAAATATGAGTAACTGGATAAATTAAATTAATATGCCCCATCCGATGGCGACGTACGCGTGATTCTGTTAATTCAACTCCACACCTATCACAAATTAAACCTTCGTACCTTATTCTTTTATATTTTCCACATGCACATTCTAAATTTTTATTAGGGCCGAAAATTCGTTCACAAAATAAACCATCCATTTCAGGTTTAAATGTACGATAATTTATCGTTTCAGATTTCTGAACTTCACCAACAATTTGTCCATTTGGTAATAAACGTTGACCCCATTGTTTTATACGAGTAGGAGAAGCTAACTTAATTTTTATATAATCAAATTCTTTTTCAAAAGGTGCCATTTTTATTAAAATAGAATATTATTTATATTTAAAGTAGGAGAAAATGTTTTTGATTTTACATCATAATTTTCCATTAAATTTACTTCAATTTCATATGTTTTATTAGAACTAAATTTTTCTAATTGATATGTGCTAATATCTAACCCAATTGATCTTAACTCTTGTAATAGAACTTTAAATGATTCTGGAATACCAGATGTTGGAATTATTTGACCTTTTACAATAGCATCTAAAGTATCATTTCGACCTTGCATATCGTCTGATTTTATTGTTAAAAGTTCTTTTAACGTATAAGCAGCTCCAAATCCCTCTAATGCCCAAACTTCCATCTCACCAAAGCGTTGTCCTCCGTGTTTTGCTTTTCCCCCTAATGGTTGTTGAGTTACTAACGAATATGGCCCTGTAGCTCTAGCATGTATTTTGTCATCAACTAAATGAATTAATTTTAGCATATATGCATTTCCGACAGTAATTGGATTTTCAAATTCTTTACCAGTTCGCCCATCTATCAAGACTATTTTGCCTGGAGAGTAAGGGTTAAATAACCATGCTTCATTTTTTTCTACGGAAGCTTCTCGTAATTTTTTATTTATTAAGATTCTTGAAACTTCTTCTCCGTATAACTCATCAAAAGGCAAAATTTTAAAACGTCGATTTAATTTATTACCTGCTAATCCTAATAAACATTCATATAATTGTCCGACATTCATACGAGATGGTACTCCTAGAGGATTTAATATAATATCAATTGGTGTTCCATCTGGTAAAAAAGGCATATCTTGCCTTGGTAATATACGTGAAATTATTCCTTTATTTCCATGTCGGCCCGCAATTTTATCTCCAACTTGAATTTTTCTGATTTGGGCTATAAAAACTTGAATTTTTTCAAATTCAGACCCTAACCTATTTTTTGGTCTAAAAATTATTATTCGAAGTACTCTTCCCGATTCTCCATTAGGCATCCTAAATGAACTATCACGAACACCTTTTGATTTTGCGCCGAAAATTGCTCTAAGTAATTTTGCTTCAGGAACTTGATCTGAATCATCTTTAGGAGTCACTTTCCCTAATAAAATATCGCCAGATTTTACAAATGTGCCAATTGATATTATTCCATTTTCATTTAAGTTTTGCGTATCACTCGGGTTCAAATTTGGAATATTATTGGTTGTTTGTTCTCGATTTTCATTTGTTAAGTTTACTTTAATTTCATACCGTTCAATATGAATAGAAGTAAAAACATCATCGTAAACTAACCTTTCATTAATTAAAATAGCGTCTTCAAAATTATAACCATGCCAGGGCATATATGCCACTAGAATATTTTGCCCAAGCGCTAATTCTCCCCCATTCATACTAGGACCATCGGCAATAATTTGCCCTGACCTAACTCTTTCACCTTTCCAAACAATTGGTCGTTGATTTATACATGTTTCTTGATTCGATCTTTGGTATTTTTGTAAATGATATTTAAATTTTTTTCCTGATTTTTCAATTACAATAATTTTTTTCGAACTTACAAAATCAACAACCCCGGATTTAATTGTATTTATTGTGAAACCTGAATCTGCTGCTATTTGATTCTCTAATCCAGTTCCAATAATCGGTCGTTTTGGTATCATAAGTGGAACAGATTGTCGTTGCATATTTGAACCCATTAAGGCACGATTTGCATCATCATGCTCAAAAAAAGGTATCAATGAAGCAGCGACTGATACAACTTGAACCGTTGAAATAGCTATGAAATCGATTTCAGAAGGATTAACAGTTATAAAATCTTGCTTATATCGAACAGGTATTGAACTTTTTGTTAAATAATTTTCTTGATCTGTTGAAATATCAGCAGGTGCAATTTTATAAAAATCTTCAACATCTGCAGTTAAATAAATTGGATTTTCTGTTTTTATTACTTTGCCATTAATAATACGCCAAAAAGGCGTTTCTAAAAATCCTGATTCATTAACACGTGCACAGGTTGTTAATGATGAAATTAAACCAACATTTTTTCCTTCTGGAGTTTCAATTGGACAAATTCTACCATAATGACTAGGATGAATATCACGCACCGAAAAACTAATACGATCTCTATCAAATCCTCCAGGTCCTAAACCACTAATTCTTCGTTTATGCGTTAAAGATGCTAATGGATTCGTCTGATCCATATATTGTGATAATTGACTTGAACTAAAAAATTCTCTTACTGTTGTTGAGATAATATTTGAAGTTAAAATTAAAGGTGACTCTGGTTTATAAACTTGACTTAATATTTTTCTAGATAATCTTTGAAATCCAACTCTAAATAATTGTTGTATAAGCTCACCAATAGAACGAACTCTTCTATTTTTCAAATGATCAATATCATCACTAGCTGTTTTAGTAATTGCCAATGTTATTAAATAATCGATAATTCCAAAAATATCATCATATGTAATTGACGAAAATTCTTTTGATATTTTTAAATTTAGTCTCTGATTTAGTTTATATCGTCCAATTTTACCTAATCGATAATATCTAGAATCAAAAATGCGTGAAAATTCAGATATATTTTTATCTGGATCATGTATATTAAACCTTAATAAAGGATTATTTGAATTTTCTGAGGCTGTTAAAAAAGGATTATTAAAATAAAAATAATCAGAATGTTTTAAATTTTTTGATATTTCTAGATCTTTTAAACCCATTTCTCTAAGTAAATGTGTTATGGGTTTTTTAATAATCTTATCAATTTGAACAACAATATCATCTTCATATCGGTTTGTAATTGGGTACTTATAAAGATCTATTTTTTTATTTCGTAAAAAGCCAAACCTAATCCATGATCCATATTCAGGTATTAAAGTTGCAGTGTATAATTCCTTTCCTTCATATTTATGTTTGTATATATCTTTCTTTTCAAAATAATCTTTATTTTTCAAAATATCACTTCTTCTATAATTTTTAATTATTGGAAAAAAAATGACTTTTTTTGATTTCTGATTTTCTTCAAAACCAATATGAAAAAATTTCAGATTTTTTATATTTCTAGTGATTTTTATTTTTAAAAAATTTAAATTTTTAACTTCTTCTAACCTGTTAGAAAAAATAAAAAGACAATTATCAGTTAAAAATTTGTCGGTTTTATTTTCATATTGATTTATAATATCATTATATTTAATGATTTTTTGATTTAATACTTCGAAATATTTTAAATCAATTTCATTACTAGAAAACAGATATAGGTTTTGAAAATTGTTTCTAAAATCAACGTGAATTTGTCTTTTTAAAGTTTGTATTAGTTTTTGAAAATACAGTATTTTTTCATCTAATAAAAAATTAACTTGTTTGATTTTCTTTTCATATAAAAACTGAGTTTGTTTATTTTCATATTGAGAGATATAAATTGACTCATTATCAATCATTACTTTCTTTTCAATAAAAAAAGTTTGTAAAATCTGGTACTTAATAATTTTTTTTAGAAGATTATTTAAATACTTTAAGATAATTCGATTTTTTTTAGTTATTTCATTATTGTTATTAATACTATTAGTATTAATAAATTTTAATAACTTTAAGAAATTTTTGCTTCGTTGTGACTTCGTTTGATTACATAATGTTTTTGAAATAATTGCATAAAGTTTAAAAAACTCAATAAAATTTAAAAATTCATTGGGTGATTGAACAATAAGTCCGTTTTGTAAAAAATAAAAATCTTTAGTATTTGGTATTAACGGCAAAAATTTTGGTATTCGAAGTATGCCAAAAGATGTTTGGGTAAATGAACGAACTTTATGAAAATTATTGGATAGTCTAAGTTTATTTAATTTTCGTCGCTTTTGTTTTTTATTTCTTTCAAAATAGACACCGGGACTTCTTATAACTTGACTTACTATAATTCTTTCACATCCATTTATAATAAATGTAGCACTATTTGTCATTAAAGGTAAGTTTGCAATAGAAAGACGTCCGCGTCTGATAATTGTATTAGTTTGCCTATTTCTCATTTCAATAGGCATTATAAGTTGTGCAATATAATTTGTAGAATGTTTCTTTGCATTTAATGAATTATAAAATGGTTTTACTAACTTATATTCTTGGCCAAAGAAAATATACTCAATATTCCCACTAAAATCTAATATAGAAGAAAAATTTGTAAGTTCATCTTTTAAACCTTCAGAAATAAACCAACAGAAACTAATTCTTTGCATTTCGATAAAATCAGGAAGAGCTGTTATATAATTCATACGTTTTTCACATTTTTTTATATTATGAAAATTTACAATTTATTATTCAAATTTTTCTTAATTATACTGTATCTTTTTTAATTCTGAATCAATTGTCGATTTCTTACGAGAAGCAGTATTTATATGAAACACATTCTTTTTATAACCTTTGTCAATAATACTATATAACGTATTAACTATTGCATAAACTTTTTGTTTATCATCGGGATTTTGAGAGTTTTTATAAAATTCTAAACGTTCATAGAATAATTTCGTTAGTTTTCTAACATTACTTTTATAAAATCGATTTTGTAATCGGTTTCTTTCACCAATCCGGATTCGTTTCAATGCTGATTTGTTATTCGCCATATTAATAATTTGTAATATAATAAATTAATATAAACATACTATATTTAATAAAAATTTAAAAGTTATTAAACAAAAACATTTTGATTTTTTTAATTTGAATTTAACTCTTGTTAAAATTAATAGTTTAAGTCATTATATCAATTTAAATACTGCTAGAATTCATATAATAGAAAAAATGATATTCTATCATAAGTATTAATATTTTAAGTTGCAAAAATACTTATCAGTATAGAACAAAATTAATAAATTATTACAAACTTATTTTACATAAAGAGATCAAATAAATTATGTTAGCACAGAATCAAAAACTTTCACCACTTAGTTTAAACCAAAAGATTGATTATAAAGATATTGATCTACTAAAATTGTTTATTACAGAACAAGGTAAAATTCTACCCCGTCGCGCAACTGGTGTAACTGTTCAACAACAACGTAAATTAGCAAAAGCAATTAAAAGAGCCCGAATCCTTGCTCTTTTACCATTTGTAGCTTAAAATTCTATTTAAGAATAATTAAAAATGAAAGTTATTATTAATTAATATTAATAAAAAAATATAATAACTTTCATTTTATAATATTTGTTAATATTAATTTATTAGTTAGTACTGGAAGGAAATGTATCATGGGTCGCAGTCAACGAAATGACAATTTTATTGATAAAACATTTACAATAGTCGCTGATATACTTTTAAAAATTCTTCCTGCAAGCAAACAAGAAAAGCAAGCTTTTTTTTATTATCGTGATGGTATATCTGCACAATCAGAAGGTGAATATGCTGAAGCTTTAGAAAACTATTATGAAGCTTTACAGTTAGAAGAAGATCCTTATGACCGAAGCTATATATTATATAATATAGGATTAATATATTCTAGTAACGGCGAATATGTTCAAGCTTTAGAATATTATCATCAAGCTTTAGAATTAAATTTGGGCCTTTCTCAAGCTTTGAATAATATTGCAGTTATTTACCATTATCAAGGTGTAAAAGCTTCAAACAAACAAAATCTTGAAATTGCAAAAGGTTTATTTGATAAAGCTGCTGAATATTGGCGACAAGCTATAAAATTAGATCCTAACAATTATATTGAGGCTCAAAATTGGTTAAAAACTACTGGTCGTACTAGTTCTGACAATCTTTACTAATTATTACAAGAATTTTATTTTTTGATTATTTAATTCAAGAATTAAGATTATTTTGTTGTACAATGTTAGGTAGTTAACACTCATTAACTTATTAGTGATAATGAGTTAAGTTTTTGAAAGTATATTTATTCTTAAATATTTAAAAATGTTAAAATGGTAGGCGCTAATATGAACAAAGGTTACATTACTCAAATTATTGGTCCTGTATTAGATATTAAATTTTCGGAAGGTAATTTACCTCCTATTTATACTGCAATTGGTATTTCTGAAACTCCTGGCGAGAGCTATACAAATATTGTTGAAGTTCAACAATTACTTGGTGATAATAAAGTTCGAGCAGTATCAATGCGTTCAACTGATGGTTTAAAACGTGGTACTGAAGCGATTGATCTAGGAACACCAATTACTGTTCCAGTTGGTGTAAAAACATTAGGAAGAATCTTTAATGTAATTGGAGAACCAGTAGATGAACAAGGAGAAGTTAGTAGTGAAGAAACATTACCAATTCACCGTGAAGCTCCTGCATTTACGGAATTAGAAACAAAACCTTCAATATTTGAAACTGGAATTAAAGTAGTAGATTTATTAGCTCCATATCGTCGAGGCGGTAAAATCGGCTTATTTGGTGGTGCTGGTGTAGGAAAAACTGTATTAATTATGGAATTAATTAATAACATTGCAAAAGCACATGGTGGTGTATCTGTTTTCGGCGGTGTAGGTGAGCGTACACGTGAAGGAAATGATTTATATGAAGAAATGAAAGAATCAGGTGTAATTAATGAGAAGAATTTCGAAGAATCAAAGGTAGCTTTAGTATATGGTCAAATGAATGAACCACCAGGGGCACGTATGCGTGTTGGTTTAACAGCTTTAACTATGGCAGAGTATTTCCGTGATGTAAATAAACAAGATGTATTATTGTTTATTGATAATATTTTCCGTTTTACACAAGCTGGTTCTGAAGTATCTGCGTTATTAGGTCGCATGCCGTCTGCCGTTGGTTACCAACCAACTTTATCGACTGAAATGGGGGCTTTACAAGAACGTATTACTTCAACAACTCAAGGTTCTATTACATCTATTCAAGCTGTATATGTACCGGCGGATGATTTAACAGATCCCGCTCCGGCAACTACATTTGCGCATTTAGATGCGACTACTGTATTATCACGTGGTTTAGCTGCTAAAGGTATTTATCCTGCTGTAGATCCTTTAGATTCAACTTCAACAATGTTACAACCTGGCATTGTTTCAGAAGTTCATTATGAAATTGCCGAATCAGTAAAAGAAACATTACAACGGTATAAAGAATTACAAGATATTATTGCAATTTTAGGAATTGACGAATTATCAGAAACAGATCGTTTAACAGTAGCACGAGCTCGTAAAGTAGAACGATTTTTATCACAACCGTTTTTTGTAGCAGAAATTTTTACAGGTTCACCTGGTAAATATGTAACTTTAAATGATACAATTAAAGGTTTCCAAATGGTATTAGATGGTGAATTAGACGAATTACCAGAACAAGCTTTTTACTTAGTAGGTAATATTGATGAAGCCATGGAAAAAGCAGAAACTCTAAAATAAGGAGCAGTAAATATGTCTATCAACATTCGTGTCCTAACTCCAAATAGAGTAATTTGTTCAACAGTAGCAGATCAAGCAATTTTACCAGGCTTAACAGGTCAAATTGGTGTATTAGATGGGCATGCACCACTAATTGCATCTTTAGATACTGGTTTATTAAGCATTAAAATCGATGAAAAATGGACTCCAATTATTTTATGCGGTGGTGTTGTAGAAATTAATCAAAATCGTGTGACAGTCGTCGCAGGTGATGTAGAAGAACTTACAACAACTTTAGGATTAAATGAAGCAACTAAAGCAGTAGAGAAAGCTACATTAGAATTGGAAATAGCAGAGAATGGTAAAGCAAGACTAGATGCTTTGGTAGAACTAAAAAAAGCTCGAGCTCGTTTAAAAGCTGCAAATTATTTATCATAAATTATTGTTTAGGAATATTTAATTAAAATTAAATATTCCTCAAATTTTTTAAAACTAATTTACATATCTTGAACTATTTTTAGTATGTTAACTATTATCAATTAATATTCTAAAATCTAAATTTATGTTAACAAACTCAGAGTTTAATTTTAAAAATAATGAAACTTCAATACTAGAATTACCCTTTTCGGAACATATAGAAGAATTAAGACAACGGTGTTTTCATATATTTTGGATTATCTTAATTTTGACATGTATTGCCTTTTTTGAAGTTAAAGAATTAGTTAAATTATTAGAACTACCAGTTAATAATGTAAAATTTTTTCAATTATCCCCTGGTGAATACTTTGTTTCTACTGTAAAAATTTCTTTTTACACTGGATTACTTTTTGGTAGTCCATTTGCTATTGGACAAATTATACTTTTTTTATTACCTGGTCTAACAGAAAAAGAAACTAAAATTATCCTACCTTTATTGTTAAGTTCTTTAGTATTATTTGGAACAGGTTTAGTTTTTTCTTATTATATTTTAATTCCTGCTGCTTTAAATTTTTTCTTAACTTATAGTGATGAAGTTATTGAACCGCTGTGGTCATTTGATCAATATTTTGAATTTATCCTAGTTCTTTTTTATACGACAGGTTTAGCTTTTCAAATTCCGATTATTCAAATTTTATTAGGTTTACTAAATATTGTATCCACTAAACAAATGGTAAAAGTATGGCGTTATGTAGTATTAATTTCAACAATAATTAGTGCAATTTTAACACCTTCGACAGATCCATTAACACAATTATTACTTTCACTTGCAATATTATTTTTATATTTTTCAGGAGTAGGTATCCTGTTTTTAATAAAAAATTTATTTATTTTACATACTTAAAAAGTATTTAATTCATGGCA
>Ga0163111_10000941_pt1 | contig 17593 bp, 7 predicted proteins | sample CRUFie1St18metaG_FD_109645 | JGI IMG/M metagenome (GOLD analysis project Ga0163111, IMG submission 109645) | Marine microbial communities from the Costa Rica Dome - CRUD Field 142mm St18 metaG | ecosystem: Environmental > Aquatic > Marine > Oceanic > Photic zone | place: Costa Rica: the Eastern...
ACGGCGCGCGGGGGGGGGGGGGGGGGGGGGGGGGGGGGGGGGGGGGGGGGGGGGGGGGGGAGAGCGTAGAGGGTACCTGAAAGCGATGCGTCACCGTGAGCAGCTTCGACCGCCAGAAGGGCGCGGGGCACGATGAGAGCTGCATGGCAAGTTGATATGCGCGTTCGGGGACGTTGTCGGCTCGGGCAAGCGCAGCACACGGCGGCAGCTCGAGCAGCCCGTGAGTGCCTACGGCCTCCAGCTGCAGCGGCGCTGACCACGCGGAGCCGGGAAGCTGCAGCTCCATCCTCCGCTTCGCCTGGACCGGGGGCATCAGCGGTGCACTGCGGCTGATTGCTCCAAGACCCCATGGTGTGTGATGCGCCGGCGACTCTTCCGTCGAAGCGACACTGGCGCCGGCGCCCGCCTCATCCAGGGCACGCGCGGCATCGCGAGCCTCTCTCGCGCGCGCATGCAGGTCCGCGTCAATAAGGTGCTGGTGGGTGAGTCCGGCGGAGACGAGCAGGCGGCGCAGCTCCTCGGCTCTCATAGCATGAATGGTCGCATCACTGACTCGTGCCAATGTGGCCGGTTCCATCCCGGCGAGCCGTGCGCGATAGCGCAGCCATCGGCGGCGGCGAACATGAGCGAGCCCCCACACGTGCGGGTACCAGCCAGTGTCCCAATTGATCGCGTATTGCCACGCGCGCTCAGCGTCGGCCAGCCCACCAGCGGGCTTCCAGGCCGCGTCGAGCCAAATCCAGCCCTCGGGGAGCCAGTACGCATCGAGTGAAGAATATTTGCGCTCCATTCGCTCGTCCGAGAAGCGCCCATGGTGATCAGTTGCGAAAAGACCTTCGGCCGAGAATTTGTGGAAGACAGTCTGACGCCTTTGGTTTTCGCAAACGACCTCGAGGATGACGGGCGGCTCGTCCCCGCCGAACCCGTGCACTGCGCCCTGCTCGCGCAGCAGCATTCGACAGCCCGTTTCGTTCACTACCCAGTACGGCGCGTGGATGAGCACAGCGTGGACGCAGCCGTGAACCTCCTCGTATTCGACAGACAACGGCAGCACGTTGCGCTGCCCGTCGAAGACGGAAATCGCGCGGCAGAGCGCATCCGTGTCGCGCTCGTCCTCAGGTACCGACACGAGAACGCGCTCACTCGGCGCGTAGCCACCCGTTTGCACGTTCAGCGCTACGATGGACGCACGCCCGAACGCATGCAGAGGGAGCGCGTCGCCCGAGGCAAGGACGCCAGCGACCGAGTTGCCCGACCCACGTAGCTCGAAGCGGAGTGGCGCAGCGAGTAAATTGCGCAGCTCCATCGTCGGCAGCACCCGCGCCTCTTGCACGCCGCGAGGGCCGTCCCGCGTCGACGAGTGGCGCACAACGCAATGCCACGACAAAGTGCCCATCGAGAGTCCCATGCACGACAATGCATCGGTCGCCTCCGCGGGCGGCTGCGGCTGCGTCCCGGGACGCAGCTGACAGCGCGCGCTCCAATCGTACTCACCGTCCAGGGGTCTTAGGCAGATCATGAACCCGCCTCGTGACGAGCGTACTGGCATCGGCAACCGCGCCCCTGGTTCGAGCGGATGCACGCTCTCTGCGTCCGACTCGGGGTGCCACAAGCGCACAGCGAGTGCAACCCGCGTCTCATTGGACAATGCGACAGTCGACATCAGGCGCACGTGCTTTTGATCAGCGTGGAGCGAAACGTCGCATAAAAGCGGCTGCGTCAGGCCTGGCAACTTTGTCGACTGAAGAATGAACGCGGCACAGCCGACGCGGTCGATGGGGACCTCGTGGAGTGAGCTCCAACCATCGCAAACTACGGCGAGCGCACGGCGCGGGGCGCCCTCTTCGGAGCAAAGCGCGATCCGATCCGTCGCATGCGCCCACAGGTTGAGCTCTTGACTTTCTCCTGGTACCAGCAGTGTCGTTGGCTCGCCCTGCTCCGCCGCACCGTAGCGCAGCACGATCCCCGTCTCGTTTCTTAGCACGTAGGGCGCGAAACGTCGCGAGACCACGACGTCGCCACGTGAGCGCCCCGCCGTCACGTCCTCGTAAATCGTCAGCACCGTAGACGAGAGCAATTCGCACATGCTTACGGAAAGGTTCGTATTTATTGGCGCGTCCGCCTGCATGTGGACGTCCGATAGCGCCGAATCGCCCGAGGAGAAATTGCCCTGCGGCGACGGGCGTCGGGAGATGGCGTTGGGCGTAGATTGGGCAGGGTGGAGAGGGCGGCTGGGCAACGATGACGATCGTGCTGCGTGGCCCCACGCACCTGCAGGTTGCATCGCCACGGCTCGACAAGCGGCTCCCACGCGAGCAGTCGCGGATTGAAAACGGTGACCGAGATGCCTACCTCTGTTTGCATCACAAGCTGCCGACCTGTGCCGGAGCACACAAGGCGCGGCTGACGGAAGTCGAAGCACATCAGAGGCACCGCGCGTCCGCCGCAATCGTTGATAGCCACAACACGGACACGTTCAGCCTCAATTGATAAACTGAGTTGCACGGTTTGCGCATCTGCCACAGCAGCGAACGGCGCCCCCCCGTCCTCCACCGCAGCGCCGGCCAGCGCCTCAATAACAGTCGCAGTGGCAGAAGCTGTCTTCGTCGCCGCCGGGCTGGGCGCGGCATCCGCCCCCGACTCCAGCCCGGTTGTGACGTGGGGTGATGGTTCTGGGGCTGCAGCCTGCATCTGCTGGGCGATCTGCAGCGCGAGGCGGCAGTCCTCGTAAGAGATGCATAGCTGAAGCGGTTGCGTCGCCTTCAGTGTCGCCTCGGTGCGCGATCCAAGGGTATCGCCGAATTGCGTGTGATTCCATGTCAGCGACAAGTCGGTGGGTGCGAGGATGGCGGCAGCAGTGCCGAACGTGCCAACACGCAATTGCAGCCCGATAAGATCAAGAGCATAGGTCTGGTGCTGGTGCTCTTCGCAGAACTTGATGCGGAATGCTCCGGAGAGCACGATGCCGTCGGAGCCAATCGGGTCGCGCGGCAGGAGTACGTCCGCAGACTCGAGTGACAGCAAGAGCACGAGCGGGCCGTCCTCGTGCGGACGCGAGGGTCCTGCAGGCACCACGCTTCGCGCGGCCCACTCGGGCACGCTGGAAGGAGTCGCCGGGGAAGAATGCTGAGCGTCTCGCGTCCTACTCGCGTGGCCGCCGAGCACTCCGCGTTCCGCCGTCGTCTCCGCTGGAGGGCTCTGCACGCTGGGCTGCTGGGCTCCGGCCACGGCCACTCTCCGTGCGGTAGGCGGTGCGGTAGGCGGTGCGGTGTTGTCGTCCGGCGTATCAGCAGCGGGGAAGAAAGCGATCAGGGCGTGCATCACTTTGGGGACGAGTTTTACCTGTGCGCCGTGAAGATTGACAACGAGCGTCCGTCGCCCATCAAGCGCTTTTGTGGAATACGCCGCCTGTAGCTGCGGCGTGCCAAATGTGTGCGTCGAGGCCCTGCCACACGCACACGACCGAGCGGCGGTGGGCGGCTCGACGCTGATCAGGCAAGGCAGCCCCCCACCCGAAGTCGCAGTATCCGCACGCGCCGAGGAGATTCGACCTGCGCTGCACGAGAATGTCACTTCGCGGTCCCCGCTGTCGAAGAGGTGCACGCTCGCTTCGACACCGCAAACTGATGCAACCACAAGAGCACCCTCGTCGTCGGCGAGCCAGAGCTCCGCACCGCGCAGCCCGAGACTTACTCGCAATTGCACCGCGTGGCACGCCGCTCCATCGCGGCCAGCATCCGGGCTGTTCAATGGCGAAATTGCAGGACCGACGTCGTAAGAGGGCGGAGGGTCAGCCGGCACGGCGTGACGGAGACCTTCATCTGAACCAGGAGCGGAAGCGACGGCGCCCGCTTCTTGTGGTCTCTGCGAGCTCTCCTTGCCCGTGCCGGATAGATTGTGGTTCACGACGCTCAGCATCACTTGTAACTGTGCTTTCGTGCACGCACACGCGAGCTCACCCGCGGAACCGACGACTGTCGTCGGCCGCACTGCACTGGAGCCGAGGCCGCGTTCGATGCGAAACTCGAACGCTACGTCGCGCAGCATGTGGCTTTCTGCGTCGTCCTGCAGGCGCGGTCGCATCTGCATGTGCTCGACCCTCACCCTTACACAATCCAGCAAGACTGCCGCCCGCTCCTCGACTTCCTTGGAGCCAGCCGTGCGGGCCGCTGACTCTACCCGTCGTTGCAATTCGTTGTGCACACCGATTCTACCCAGGTCGGCGCACAGGCCGTCATCGCACCCTGCCTCAGTTGGCAGCATCACCAGTGGCGAGCCGACCTCCACATTCAACGACATGGCCGATGCTTCGTCCGCAAATGCTGCGTGGGCCGCCTGCACGACGGTCGATGCTGCAGCGCTCGTGATCGCACCAAGTACGCCTTCTTGCAGGCAATTCACAGTGCGCATCACAGCGCGGTGCCAATAGCACAACCGCACTGAGCTCATCCGCACCACGATGTGCGAGTCGTACTCCGACGCCGTGCGTGCTAACGCCTTCTTCGCCTCCGAAGGCAAGTCGTACTCGAAAGTGAGCAGTGACCCCTCACTCGCATCACGCAGTCCAAGAATTTCATACGGCGCGTGTGGCAAAGTGAACGTGTCCTCGGCAGTCAAGTTGCCGAGTTGTCCGCTGACACGCATCCCGCCATCTGATGCCAAAACCGAATCTGCTCGAAGCTCCTGCATCCGAAGCAGTGCAAACTGCGCGCTGCCGCTGTCTTCGTTCAGGCTCACACTCAGCGATTTCATCCGAGCCCGGACTTGCAACTCGCCACCAGCAGAGCTGGGATCCTCCTCCGATGCCGCAGGCGCTACAGGTGCCTGAGGCGTGTCAAGGGTGTCGTTGCCGGCGCCGACATGCTGCATGCTGGCTGGCGATGGCGAGCGGAGGAACGCGAGGACGGCGGCAATAGTCGCCGGGTTCCATTCGACGTGCAGAGTGTTGAAGTGGAAGTCGAGTTGGCTGCCTGCTCCCTTGTCGCCAGACCGGTAGCGAAGCCGCGCGAGCTCGTCGTCTGACACAGCCGTGGCACCGCCCCAGGTCTCTGTTGCGCCTCTCCCGCCCGAGTCCAAGAGGCGATACGTGGGCGATTCCGCGTCCTGGAGGCGATCCTCGACGCAGACAGACCCAACAGCAAAAGTAAGCTGCTGCGACGCTGTGTACCGCTCGAGGTCAAGGGTGAGATCAGATGTGCGCAGCATGACAAGCTCGCGTTCGCCGTCGTCAGTCTCATCAATCAGCATGAGCATCATGTGCTGCAACTTGAAACTCCCGCGGATGTCGAGCATCGCCCCTTTCACCTCCTGCGCGGGGTCCTTTGCCACATGCGCATGCTCCTGCGCCTTATTCCGCGCCCGTGAACCAGAACCCGCGGCTGCTGCTGTGGCCGCTGGCGTCGCCGAGCCTCCGCCACCTTCGGCGCCCCCTGCAGCACGGACGATGGCCCGGAGAGCGCAAAGCTGGGGGGAGGAGAGGCGCAAGGACAGCGACGGCGCGTCGCCTTCGGCGAGCGCGGCGGTCACGACGAGCTGCTCGAACGGATGGCCGCCGGGAGGGAGGATGCACGTGTAGAGCGAAAGATCCAGCCCGAACTGGTAGACGAGTTGCAGTCGCTGTTGAACCTTCGGCAATCGCCACTCGGCTTTCGCAGTTGCAAGGAGCACCTGAATAGCGCTCACCCCCACGTGGAATCGGTCGTACAATGCGGCAGCCATCGGATCCACGCCGTGCGCCTCGCTGGAGACACCAACTCCGTCGACTGATTGCTGCCGCTGCCCCACCGCCTCGAGCGCCGTCGCGACTTCCTCCGCGCGCACGTCGGCATCAGCTGGCTGCACATGAGCCGAAGAGACGCGAATCCCGCCAATGTCCAGAACGAGGACCTGAGGGCCATGGAGAGGCGGGCAAAGGAGAAAGCGATTAGGGGGGCGGAGGTGGAGGTTGTCAGCGGTTGCCGCGGAGTCCAAGCGAATGAGCTTTGGCAGCACGGAATTGCGGCCGGGTTCAAGCATGCGTACCGACGCCAGTGGCCTCGAGAGGTCCTCCGGTAACAGCAGGCGCGGCGCAGCAAGTTCGATCTCCACCGCAGTCGTCTTGCGCCGCTCAAGAATCGCCGTCCATCGCTCATGCCCCCACGAGCGCAGTGCCTGCGCCTGCTCCGACATCAGCTGTCCAAGCGCCACGCGCTCGCTCTCGGAGCCCATCTCGAAAAAGGCGCCGACACTACAAACAAGACGCATGCATTCACGTCGCGCGCAATGTGAGCGCGCGGGCAAGCACAGACTCTGGTTCTGGGGCGTGTTCCCTCACCGTTGCAGAAGGGGCGCGTTATGCACGATCTCCAGAGGTGCTGCGCAAGTCAACGAAAGCTCATAGTCCTCGCAGCGTCCCGGGGGCGACTGTACGAGCCGGAAACGCCACTGCGGCTCGCAAGCCACCCCGGGATCGCTGCTGCGCAGGGTCGAGGCAGGTCGTATCAGCTCGCGACCAAGCATACCCTCCGCCGCAGCGCAGTCGACCAGCTCGAGCGTCCCAAGAGAGCCTTCCCCACGCAGCCCAGCGCATCTCTTCGCGATGCACACGTGCAGACGCCTCACCGCCATTTGTGCGATCTCCTGGTGCTCTGGCGCGACATCACCAGCCGAGACGACAGCCGCGCTATGGTGCTCGACAAGTGCGATGCTGACGGCGTCGAGACTTACCTTCAGCTCATGCTCCACGTATTCGGCTTCCGCTTCGCCTGCGGCAGCAGCAGCCGCGCTCTCCTCCGGAGGCGCAAGCAGGGCGCTGAGCATTGCTCGCTGCTCGGGAGTCAGTGCGATCTCGCCGCCGACATCGACCGCCTTCGGGACCTCAGCCACTTCTGCGCCTGTCACCCACCCCCACCAAGTCTGCGCGCGCTCATCTCGCGCGGCACCATCGCCGCGCTCGTGCCCACCCCCCTCCGCATGAAGCTGGAGCTGTGCACGCGAGCGGAAATGCACCACATCCTCGACCGACAGCGCAGAATGCTCGAGCTGTTGGAGCTCAGTCAACTCGCTCTCGCTAAGCGGCTTTCCGCGCGCCTGGGATCTTTTGTACAGCTCGATGTAGCGCAGCCGCATCGCCCGCCGCTCCTCGAAGAAGCCCGCATGCAATCGCCATCCGCAGGCGCGCCTGCTCTCGCGCACCACCCGCAGCACCGCGTATCGCCACCAGGCGCGCGGCGCCTGCACGACCGACCCGAGGGGACGTGCGGGCGCAGCAGACTCGCCGCAGCCGTCGTCGGCGCATTCCGCCTCGGCCAAGAAGTACTCGAAGGCTCGAACGCCGTCCCGCAGCTGCGGCTCGGAGAGGCTGACGCTCACGGCGGAGAGCGACAGCTCGGTCGCAGTGCGCGGCGCGCGCTGCTGTAACGCGAGGGTGTCGGAGCGCAGACAAGCGCGCACGGCAGCGGAGACCGGGTCGATCACAAGGTGCGCGCCATTGGCAGCGCTTTCGGTGGGGATCAGCGATCGGAGCCACTCGGCCATCTCATGCATCGGGATCGAGGGATCAAGCATCTTGTCGCACGCACAGTGGTGGTACACAGCTAGCGCCTTCAGCTCGAGGCGTTTGAACTGCACGCTCGGATCCACACTGAAGAGACGGTTGCCCGACTGGTCTGTCGTGAAGGCAGAGAGCCCCGCAAGCGTCACCCCGGCGGCGAAGGGCGCAGACGAGAGCGTCGCGTCTTCGTAGCGAACGTGCAGATTTGTGAGGCTGAGCTGCACGTTATTCACAATCTTCCGCACGAGCGTGAGCGAGTCGCGGGTGCTGTGAGTGGCCGGCTCGCCATCAGGCGCGTCCGCGCCGAGCGCCTCCCGCCGCAGTTGCGCCCCACGCCACTCGCGTTCGATGCGTGCGCGCTTGCGTGCCCACGACCACGTGTGCTGCCCGTGCTCATCAATGCCCTGCTGAGTGCGTGGCCCAACGACAAGGTACACCCCGTCCAGGTTTAGCATCACCGGCTCGGAGCCGAGCCGGCTCCACGGGATGCTGAGCTCGATGCTCTGCACGTATCCACTGAGCACGTCCAATGGGAGCCCAAGCGAGTAGCACGCCTCGCGCTTGAGTGAGAGGTTTGTGAGGCGCACCTGTGCGATGCACCAGCGGAGGTAGTGAGACGCAGGGATGGCCGACCCTGATAGCGGGCGATGGGTCGACGCACCATCCCAGACCAGACGGCCATCTTGAGCTTCGAGACGTCGACGTCGAGGTACTTAGAGAACAGCTTCTCCAGGACAGTGTACAGGAGGCGCTCGAGCATCTTGCGGGGTAAGAGCGGTCGTAAATGAGACGACCTCGGTGAGGAGAAGACTCACGGACGGAGAGCCAAGGTGGCGGTAGGAACGTACCTTCGGTACAAGAACTTAAATGTGAAAGTACTTTTGGAGGCTACTCTAGATCCGACTCACGCACATCCCGTAAACGTAGTTCAGACCCACTCGGTGCGAGGATCTGCCTCTCGCCCGTACACGTCCGAGCCGACACACGCCGCGGGCACGCCGCGCAGCACGCGAAGGTAGCACACGTGGTGCGTGAAGCTGGAGAAAACGTTCCCGGCAAAGAACCGCGCCTCGGCGCACACGTGCTGGTCGACGTTCCCGAAGCGCATGTCGCGCGCGAGCGCGGCGTTGGCGGTGCTTGGGCCACCGATGCTGCCCGCCGAGTGCTCCGTCGCACCGAATGTGTCGAGCTCCCACGGCGGGAACACGTCGGCGAGGGTTATGACTCTCCTCCCGGTGGCGCGGCGGAAGGCCTCGCGTACGCCTAGCTCGTCTGCGACGTCACTCGCGAGATACAGCATCGCCGCGGGAGCATCCGTGCCCGTGGAGACCGCGTGCAGCCGTTCGGCAGAGAGAGCGGCGTACTCGTCCACGCCGCGCTCCTCCGCTGCGTGGTCGGCGACGAAGTCGCGGCGACGCATGTGCACGCAGTCAAACGCACCGGAACCGCCGCCCAGCGCGCGCAGCGCGCGAAGCGCCTCCTCTGCCACCGCGCGAATCTCGGGTGCGGGTTGCACCGCCGCGGCATATCGAGCCCGGAAGGCCTCGTGCATGCGCGGCGACGAGAAGCGGCCGAAGCGGCGAAACATCCGACCGAAGTAAAGCAAGGGCTCGTGCGCCAGCGGTGCGAGCCACTTTGCGAGTTCCGTCTCCGACGCCCCGAGATGGTACTTCGTCGCGCGAATCGACCGCAGTTGGCCGGCGGGCAGCCGGAGCGACGGGCAAGTCGCGTTCATCGTTCCGAGAGCCTCGAGCGCCGCAGAGTCGGTGCGTTCCTCACAGAGGCTCTCGTCGGGATGAAGCTGCACAAAGTGCACGCGCACCGACGGCTTTGGCGGCCACGCGGTAGCGTCGGGGAAGGCGCGCCGAAGAAAGGAGGTCTCGCGCACGCGCGGGAAGTTGCGGCGCAGCGCCTCGACGTTGAAGTAGTAGTCCGCGCCCACGCGGTGCGGATCCCCGCGCAAGTGGGTGCTCCAGAACGGCGGGAGGATGAGCGAGCGGTTCGTGAGCTCGGCGATTGCCAGCGCGGAGCGGAGCGCGCTTCGGCTGTTCGACAGGCCGTTGTTGATAACGAGCTCTTTGTAGGCCAGAAACCGCTCACCGCGCGCGAGCGCGCCCTCGGCGTCCGCCTCCGGGGAGCCGACGCGCCAGAGCCCTTCGTCCAGCAGACGGGTACGCAGGCGCCCGCGGGGCGTCCAGTCGAGGATGACGGCCACGGGCTGCACGGGAGGCTCGCGCAACTGAGGCAGGCGCTGCTGGAAGAATTGCAGGCCGTTCGGGAAGAAGTCGGGAGGCAGGACGCACCACCGCAGGCAGGACGCACCACCGCGCGCACGATCCTCGTCGTCACACACCAGCGCACGGGCGAGAAGCGTCTCCTCGTGCAGGTACACCGGACCGCCCGGTCCCTCCTCCAAGATCCAGCGCGCCATTCGCAGCTGCCACCTGGTCACCGAGGGCACGGCGTCGTGAAAGCCGAGCGCGAGGCTCGGGCTCGGGGTGCGAGACGTCGGCGGCTCGCGCGAGCCGTCAGCGCGCAGCGCGCCCGGGACCACCAGCCGGCGCCCGTCGGGCGCGGCCGACGCGAGCATCAGGTCGCACTCCCCCGATGGCGCCCATTCAGACGCTCGAGGTGCGCGCGGTGGCGGGTCGGCGTTGCGCCCCGTCGCCGGTGGCCCCGCGTTCAGCGGGCGGCGCCTCCATAGCACGCGCACGTCGCTCACCCACACAGCGATGCCTGCGCCCGTGAGCGCGGCCAGGTAGCGCCACCGCGCCGCAGCCAGCGCTCGCGCGTCGAGGGGAGCGGGCGCGAGCTGGTGCACCGCGGCGCCGAAAGCCTTCAGCAGGCTTGCGGCAGGGCCATCCAGAGCGACGCCCAAGAAGAGCCTGCCGACACCGCTCGTATTCACATGCGCCAGGAAATTGACCGCTTCTTCGCGCTGTTCTGCGCGCAGAAAGCAGAGGACGAGCCGCTGGCCACCACCAGCGACGCGGCGCCCGAGTGCAACGAGATCCGCCTCGTCACCGCCGCCAGGAGGGCGGCGTGGTCGGAGCCCACTTGCCGACTCAACCGCCCGGAGAGAGCTCGAGAACTGGTGGAGGAGCAGCACGAGCATGAGGGAGAGAAGCGTGAGAGAAGTCCGCCTCATCAGAGTGATGTACGGTGGATCTGACTCTCACGCCCTCTCGTTTGCCTTACGTTTGCTAGGAAATCCTCACACAGCATGAACCTCGAGCTCTTCGAACAGCTCGCCGCCAAGCTGTTCACGGCGTCCACCCCTCAGGAGCGCGCCGGTGCGGAGACGGCCCTCGTGCGGTTTACGACGCAGCCGGAGCACCTGCTGCAGTGCAAATACGTGCTCGATCATTCGCGCCAGCCCTACGCGCAGCTTGTGGCCGCCAACGCCCTCAAGCAGCTGCTGCTGCAGTCGTGGAACCAGATGCCTCCGCAGCAGCGCATCGACTTCCGCAACTACACTCTGTCGTTCCTCGCCAACCGCGGCGTCGAGTGCGAACAATTCGTCACCCAGTCGCTCGTCCAGCTCATCGCGCGCATCACGAAGATGGGCTGGTTCGAGTCCGACGAGCACAGGAACATTCTCGACGAGGTGAGCAAGTTCTTACACGCGACGCCCACCCACCTCCTCATCGGGCTGCAGCTCTTTTCTCAGCTCGTCGCGGAGATGAACGCCACGACGAACACGCGCTCGCTCACGCAGCATCGCAAAGTCACCGGCGCCTTCCGTGACGGCCCGCTGTTTCAAGTCGTCACGCTCGCGCTGCACACCCTCACGCAAGTGCACAGTGGCGCGACCTCCGCTGGAGAGCTCATGCCGCGCGTCACGGAGGCGGCGCTGCAGGTAGTGCTGGCTTGCTTGTCGTACGATTTTATTGGCACGACGCTGGACGAAGCGTCTGAGGAGATGGGGACCATCCAGGTACCGTCGAGCTGGCGGGCAGCAATGCAACAGCCACAGACGACGCAGCTCTTCTTCGACCTGCACCTGCGTTCGTCCCCTCCCATCTCGTCGCTCTCCCTCGAGGCACTCGTACAGCTCGCATCGCTCCGGCGCTCCCTGTTCTCCTCGGACGAGGAGCGCCAGGCCTTCCTTTGCCGCATGATGCGCGGCGCCCTCTCGCTGCTGCAGGCGCCACGAGGCCTGTCGGAGCGTGCGAACTACCACGAGCTCTGCCGACTGCTCGCTCGGCTCAAGGCGAACTACCAGCTCTCCGAGCTCGTGCAGGCGGACTGCTACGCCGAGTGGCTGGACGCCGTCGCCAAATTCACGATCGAGTCCTTCTTCCACTGGCAGTGGGCCACCAACTCGGTGCACTACCTTCTCTCGCTCTGGTCCCGGCTCGTCGCGTCCATGCCATACCTGAAGGGCGACGCGCCGTCGCGCCTTGAAGAATACGTCCCGCAGGTGATCCGCGCGTTCATCTCGTCGCGAATGGAGCTCGTCCGCGCCTTGCTCGTGTCGGACGATTCCGCCGAGCTCGACGACCCTCTCGACGACGAGGAGCAGCTCTCGGAGCAGCTTGAGACCGTGCCGTCTCTCTGCCGATTCCAGCTCGAGTCGCTGTCCACCTACGTTCTCACCCTCTTCGAGCCGTGCGCCGCACTGTACCAGCAATTGCTCGCGCGGCCAGCGGCCGAACGGACGAGTCGGGAGCTGCAGCTGCGGCTGGCACAGTCCGAGGGCGAGCTCGCGTGGCTCGTTTACTTAATCGGCACTGTGTTGGGCTCCCACCTCACGCCCTCGTGCAACTCGGAGACGCATCAACTCATTGACGGCGAGCTCGCGTGCGTCGTGCTGCAGCTGATCCCGCTTATCGACGCGCCCGAGACCGTCCAGGAACGCCGCCTTGAGAAAAGCAACGCGCACCTGCAACTGGCCCTGGTCTACTTCCTGCAGCAGTTTCGCAAGGTGTACATCGGCGATCAGGCGACGGCTTCGTCGAAGGTGTATCTCCGACTGGCTGAACGACTCCACCTTGCTGACCACGTCGCCGTTCTCTCGGTCGTGACGCAGAAGATTGTCACCAACCTGAGGTTACGTTCGGACTGCCTCCATGTGACTCAGAAGACGCTCGCACTCTTTGGGGACCTCGCCGCCGGCTTCTGCACGGGAAAGTTGATGCTCAAGCTCGACGTCGTCCATTCGGTCCTGCAGGGCCACACCGACTTTCCCTTCCTCCGCGTCCCGGCCAACGCGCGTCACCGAACGACGTTTTACGCCACGCTCACAAAGTTACTCTTCGCCGAGGACACCACGGTCCGCTTCAAGTCATTCATAGAGCCGTTTTCGCGCATGCTTTCGGATCTCGCCGAGCTTCCCGAGGATGACTTCAAAACGCAAGGCGCGCAGGAAGCGCTGTGTGGCGTCCTGCGCGACCTTCGAGGCGTCTGCTCCTCGTGCTCTAATCGCCGCTCCTACAACCTGTTCTTTTCGTGGGTCTACCCCTCGTTTACGCCTCTTTTTTTGCGCGCGTGCGCTGTCTGGTACGACGTCCCGGCCCTGACGACGGCGCTCCTGAAGTTCTACTGCGAGCTCGTGTACAATAAGCAGCAGCGGCTCACCTTCGATTCGTCTTCGCCCAACGGCATTCTGCTCTTCCGCGACACGTCTCAGCTGGTTGTGTGCTACGGCTCACGAATTCTCGAGCACCAGCCGCCTGCGGGCGCCGATCCGTACGCCCACCGTCACAAGGGAATCGCCATCTGCCTCCTGCTGCTGACGCGCGCGCTCTCGGGAAACTACGTCAACTTCGGCGTGTTTGCGCTGTATGGAGACCGTGCGCTGGCCGACTGCCTGGCGGTGACGATCAAGCTGTGCCTCGCCATGAGCCTCGAAGAGATTATGGCCTTCCCAAAGGTGGGGAAGGCGTACTTCGCGCTCATCGAGCTGCTGATGCGCAACCACACGCCGATGATTGTCGAGCTTGAGACGCCCGTGCTGCAGCACATTTGCCGTTCCCTTCGCGAGGGGCTGCAATCGCATGAGGTAGCGATCTCGTCGCAGTGCGCAGCATCTCTCGAGCACTTAGCCGCCTTCCACTTCCGCACCTTCACGGAAGAAACCCGCGAAGAAGCGGCGAAGGCGCAATTGCAGGACCACCTCGCGCGGGAGCCGACGCTCTTCTCGGCGCAGCTCGCCTCCCTGCTTCACATGGTCGTCTTCGAAGAATGCGCAAACCAGGCGAGCGGCCCTCAGCGCGCGCGTACCATGGCGCGCGCTCTCAACGCCGCCGCCACCCCACGCAGTGGTCCCTCTCGCGCCCGCTGCTCGCTCTCATCCTGACCAACGAGTCGTTCTACCACGAATGGAGGGACAGCATTGTCGGGCAGCAGGCAGGCGACGTCGAGCGGCAGCGAAAGCTTGCGGCCGCGTTCGACAAATTGATGAGCGACATATCGGTGTCGCTGGAGGCGAAGAACCGCGACCGGTTCACGCACAACCTGACTTGCTTTCGCCACCAGATCAAGGAGTTGCTGTGATGCTGTGATAAGAATTCTAGCCTGAGGTTATAGTTGTTTCGCAGCGACGAGGTTCGCCGAAATCACGAGTGCCCCGCCGACTAGCTGCACCGCCGAGAGCCGCTCGTGCATGAGGAGCGCGGCGATGAGGGCGGCGAATAGCGGCTCCTGCCGCAGCGGCAGCACAGGGACTCGGGTGGGTTGGGTGGCTGGTCCTCAGTTGGCGTTTGATCGAGTGGATATGGCCCCATACCGTGGCGTAAGCAAGCGCCGCAGTGGTCGCAGGGAAGGCTTGCTGCGCGAAAGACATCGCCCACGTGGTCACTCCAACGATCATCACGCCGTTCCACGCTGAGGCGAGCGCCAGCCTCCGAAGCGCGCCATGGTGAGCGCCAGAGAGCCAGGCCGCGGCATTACCACCTGCGAAGCGCCCGGCGAGCGGCAACGCCAGAATGTCCAGCACTGCGTTCGAGACGACTTGTCCGGCCGCCTGGACCGTCGCGTGCACATCGCCATACTCGGAGAGCCGCAGCGTGTGCAACGCGTAGAAAGCGGCGGAGCACAACGAGAGCGCGATGCCGAGCCCGCCGTCCGCGGCGGGTCCGGGGTCGGCGTCGTTCGATGACGGAGCGGTGGCGAGGAGTGCGACCCCGCCGAGTGCGAAGAGCGACGGCAGCAGCCGCACCGCCCACGTCGGTACCCAGGAGGCGGGGGCGTGCACGGTCGGGCGCGTGCCGTCGAGGAGCGGCACGATGACGACCGACGCCTGCACAAGAATCGCGTTGCTGGTGGCGGACGTGCCCGCGAGGCCGAGCAGCTGCGTCAACTGGCCGAAGAACAGGTAGAGGCCGAGCTCGGCCGAGGCACAGAGGGCGCGTCGCCTCTCGTCGGGGTGCGACGCACCCACAGCGCAGGGCGGCCGCTGCACCGCACACAGCAGCAAGAGCACGAACGCGCCGACGGTGTGGCTCGCCAGGTTCGTGAGCAATGCCGGCGGTGGGTGCTTTATCGCCAGCAGTAACTTCATCGATGGCGTGAACGAGCCCCATAGTACTGGCACACTCGCGAGCGCCAGGATGCGGAACACCGACACTTGCTTGGTGGGGCATGGAGCAAGCCGGCCGCCTTCCAGCAGGCGCGCTTCTTCTGAAAGCATCAGAAATCCAAAGTCGTCGTGCACGAGAGAGAGGAGCAACTGGCACTGCAAGTTTACCTATTTATTTTCAGCCCGCACGAAGGACACGCACTTGCCTCGATGCACGCCACGCGGAACGCGTGGCTGCAGGGGAAGACGACAAAGCGCTGAGCCGCCACCGCGCGACCACCGCACGCGTGACCTGCCTGGCCCAAATCAGGGCAATCGCACTCGCGGTTGCCCGCCACATTGAGTACCCGGGCGCGCAACTGATTGATCTTCGCCTTGAGGCCGTCGCCGGTGGTCGAAGCCTTCTGCATCTGTTGGTCGAGCGTCCCGAGCTGGCAAGTGCGGGATGGGCGTCAACGAAATTGCTTCAGAACAATGCACACGGGCGGCGCTCGCCTGCCGGCCGAATTCCTCGAGCGACGTACACACGTCTAGCTTGAATTCGTCGATCCGCACGAAATCGGGAAAGAAGACGAGCAACTCCTGCCGTTCGCGCCCCGCGGGCGGGTCGGGCGCGGGCGCGGGCGGCGCCGGGCACCCCCCTTCTACCCGCCCGTTCGCAAGCCCTCGCCTCAATCCGCAGAAGGCTGCACTCGCTGAGCAACGTCGCCGCCGCCAGGACACTTTCGCGCAGGCGGCTCGCTGTCTGTTCGTCCAGCGGACGGCCCGTCGTGGCGCCCGCCCGCGGGGTGCCAGTTGCGCCTGGCTCCGCGTCACGCTGTATTACTCTCCGCGCGATTCGGAGCCATAGCTTCTTGCGCGCAGAGGGTGCCGCTTGTAGGTTGGCGGAGCGCTTCGCGAGTACGAGGTGGTCGATCTTTAGTGCGAGGTCCACTGCTTCCTCGTACAGCTCCATGCGCTACACGGGAGCCGGGCGCGCGCAGGTCATTGGCATGCGAGCCTCTTGTCAGCGGAGCACGCGGCTCGGGAAAGGCAGGGTCGAGACCGGCACCGCGCCTGGTACAGGAATACGCACGCTTCGAAGCGCTCGTGTGCAATGCATGTACGCGCCGCGTAATTGAGATCGTAGGGTGGCGGTGAAAATTCGTGGCGGCGCTGCACGGGTTTGGATGCCGCAGCCAACGGGGCGGAATCGACGCCAACGTCAGGCCCAGAGAACGCACTGGAAGCAGGCGCAGGGACGGCGTTGCTGGGCGCGTTGGCGAGTGTGCTCGCGATGTCGGTGAGATCGTCGTCGCTAGGGGCGCCGGAGAGGTATCGGAGCAGCGTAGCATCGTCCGAGCGCCGCGCGTGGAGGAGCACGAGGCAGTTGTGCACGGCAGCGAGCTCGGAGCCACTCGCGCGGAGGTATCTGATCCCCTGATGTTCCGGCGGCGGCGACGCGCCTGCCACAGCCCGCCTGTCATATGACATCACGGCAGGCAGCAGCTTCCCGGCATTCATCAAGCGTCCTTGCAGCCACGCGTCAACCGTGCCCGCGGGCGCGAGCTCGAGAAGCTCGTGTGACGTCAGCGCTATGAGCCGCTCGACCTCGGCCGGCGTCTCGGCCCTTGCGCGCCTGACACCGCGCAACACCTCTATCGCAGCGGGTGCGTTGCGTTCATCGACGTGGTGCGACAGCACGCGTTCCCACTCGTTGCATTGAGCTGCGAAGCGGAGGAGCTCTTCCGACTCCCCGTGTGCAGCAAGCAGCTCGAGGTGTAGTTCATGGTTGACTTTCGCGATTCGTTGGTGGATCCTGGAGTAATGGTCGAGGGAGCCTGCTTCAGCCGACAGTAGCGTCGAGGGAGCCTGCTCTAGCGTCACAGTCATATCACGCAGGATTTCCTAGGTGCTGTGCCCACCCGAAGGAAGTTCCTACTGTACTTCAGGGTACCCTGACGGACGAGCCAGGACACCGCGTTTTACGTCTGCACGCCCTCCTGCATCCTCTCAATCACGACTTGAGCTGCAGAAGAGCGACCATCGCTTCGGCCTGCGCCTGCAGGTCCGCCTTGAGAGAGGCGAGTGCCGACCGCAGCTCCCCTGAGATGCTCGGGCCACCCTTGGTCGCCGCCAGCGTGAGGCGCACCGCTTTGAGGAGCAACGGCAGGAGCCCTGGCCAGGCGTTCAGCTTGGCTGCCACACGGCCAGGATCGCGGCTCGCGCGCGCGCGGCGGAATGCGGCAATGTGGCTGGGCGCGGGCGGGCGGGCGGCGGGTCCCACCTTGCAGCGATCGGCTCGCGCACTCCAAAGCGCCGCAAAGGCACTGCTGCACCTCGCGCCGGAGCAGCGCCGGTGGCATCGAGTCCTCTGCCCCTCGCAGTTGGTCGAGCACGCGTAGCAGCTGCGCCGCACCCCGGTCAAAATGTTCGACGCCGAGCAAGTCCTCCATGGCAGACTCTAGCAGCGAGCACAGTGCGCTCGCCGGGTCCTCCTCCACTGCTTCCCCAGTCACCACCGCCGACTCGCTCTCTTCCACCTCCACGGGTGCCATATC
>Ga0163111_10000942_pt1 | contig 17592 bp, 22 predicted proteins | sample CRUFie1St18metaG_FD_109645 | JGI IMG/M metagenome (GOLD analysis project Ga0163111, IMG submission 109645) | Marine microbial communities from the Costa Rica Dome - CRUD Field 142mm St18 metaG | ecosystem: Environmental > Aquatic > Marine > Oceanic > Photic zone | place: Costa Rica: the Eastern...
TCACTTTTTTGTTGGATAATTTAACATATTGAATAAATCTTTTATTTTATGAATAATATTAAATAATGTATCTTTATCTTCAACATTTTTAGGTTTTATAATTTCAAATTCAATTTGATATGTAAATGGATCTTCTGAATCCATATCTTGAGTGTTACCAGAAATAGATGTCATGTCAATAGATACATTCTTACGAATATATGATGTACGTGTTTTCGTTTTTTTACCATCCATTTCACTTTCATAATCGTGTTCCATAGGAATTTCTTTACATATGGCAAACCGTATATCAAAAGGTGTGTCTTTGATTTGTTTAAAATCTTCGACATGAACTCTCTCTTTTTTTATAATAGTTTCTTCATTTGTAGATTCGTCTATTGTTATACGAAGATTATCCTTTTCACGGAAAAAGACGTCAGTTTGTGACGTTTCAATGCGATCCCATCCATCATATTTATTAAGACCTTTCATCAGATTGATATACATCTTTTCACCTATATTTGTATCAAAGAATGTACCATTATATTTACCGAGACGGAATTCCATTTCGACGTGTTCTTCATTCTTGTGTTTATCGAGGATGGGTTGAACGGTATCACAAATTTTATGAACGTTCATGTTTTCTTACATTTATGTATCGCGTCTTCTTCTTAAGCCTTTTTTATACACCTTTTTTAGATGCACGGTTTCACAAACATCGGAAATACGTGTTATTTTAATTCGGCTATACAGTGTTTTCTACATATACACGATATATCATCTCATATAGTACGAAATAAATACAAGGGTGATTGTTTATTTACAAAAATATACGAACACGTTGTACACGTTTATTTTTCGACACACGAAGTCAAGGTTTTTACACTCGAACCACTTTTAAATGAATTTGTTAAAATATTCCCGAGATTTAAAATTGGAGAACCTCATGATGCTCAGGACGCTTTACTGTGTATTATAGACATACTCGAAAAAGAGTACCCTATAATTAAAGATCTCCTTTACGGTGAAACAACGCAAGTAACAATATCACCGGTAAGTAAAAATATTATAAAAACACCTTTTTGTATCCATATTTTAAATATGAAAAACGAAACGAAAAATATAGATGAAATGATAGAGGAAGGATATAATTGGAATATAATTGAAGGATATGTCGACAATGATAATGTGAAACACCACGTCGCAACAACACGTTGTTTTATATCTAAAAAACCAAAAATTCTACTTGTATCATTCGATAAAAAAAGTAATGTAAAAGTTGATACATCTTTAAAAATGGGGTACGATTTATGTGGTTCTATAATTCATAAAGGTATTCAATTGGGTGGTCATTACATGTCTATGGCTAAATTTGGTGAAGATTGGATCATACAAGATGACGATAGTTTAGGAAAATTAAATGAATTACCTAAAGAAGATAGTCATTACATTTTGGTCTACAGTCTAAAAACTCCTTCATCTGAATGTCCTCCTTAATATTCACGAGTGTTCTATAAAACGTTCGACGACTATTTGGAAATGTTTTATCAGTTCGTTTTTTTAATGGTTTCCACCAAAGAGGACCCTTTTCCCACGTCACGTACATACACTCAACGATATCATTTTCTCTCAACCATCTATATTCTGGCATACGGTCTATTGGTATCTGAGATTCGTGTATAAGTTTACCTTTATCTTGTATATACAAACGCCATACAAGTGGTCCAGGTGCACATCCCGGTGTTTCGACCGTTGGTGCTTTCTTCACTTTGAAATCAATTGTATTTTTGTTTCTTGGTTTCCATTTGAACATAGTTTCGTGTGTACCCGTACGTACAGGTTCGTTTATAGGTGTAAAAACAAGTCCATCCATTTCTTGTTTGACGGTCGGAAGATATACATCCATAAACTTGTTAAACTCTGTATGAAGGTGAAACGTTTTAACCTTTAAAAATATTGGATCCGTTTTCAAAACCATCATCTTTTTAGTTGTTTTCTCACAATGTTCGAGACGTTCTAAAAAATTTTGTTGACCAATAACTTCACCACACGTTATTAAACAATCGTATATCATGAATACATTATCGTATAATTCACCTTCGAGTATAGTACCTTCGTATATTGGTCTTCTAAAATTGAGTGGACATACAAACATTTCAAGAGCACGATTTAGGAATATACACACTTTCCTATTTTCGTACATAAATGCCAACATCATATATCTCGTACCATCCGTTTTTTCGCATACAACATAATCGTTATTTGAAAGTATACGAAAGTGTTCCCTTTCTATTGAAATTGGTTGACACCCCGGAAATATACCTTTTTTAGTACCCCATTTGGATTCCATAAAGGAGATCGCATATTTGTAAAGTGGATCATCCGACTTTACAGACACACGTGTCATTCTGTTCTATATATTTACTCTATTCTTTAATTTGATTTAACACCTGCAGCGTTTAGGAGATTACTAATACATTCATGACTATATGTCATAGTCAACTTAGATGCTGTATATGCGTGAATTTTTATTCCAGCCTCTTTAAATTTTAAAAACATATTTTTCATTCTCGGGTGTATTTTGAATGCGCCGTTTTTCTTATCTTTTAAGTGTTTCGTTACATTTTTATTCATCATAACCCACGACTTTGCGGACGTTTCATTTACGGAATATATATCATCTGAGATTCGGTTTGCGACTACTGTATCGAAGTGTAACCCCATTTGTTCAACCGGTTCTTTAGATTTTGAAACGACTTTTTCTTTGAACATTTTCCAATCTATACCTTCAGTGACACCTGGAAAAACGAGGCACCCAATAGAATCGTTTTTATCAAAAACTTTATCGAGTGAAGCTTCATCGACACTTATACCAAAATCGATAAAGAAAATACGATCGTGACTTTTTAAATATTTATAAATGATTTCAGCCTTTTCAAAAGGTTCATCGTCTACAAAAACAACTTCATTTTCTGTATTACCTCTTTGCATACATTTTAAATTAAAACGAAGAATCGTGTGTAATGTTTTTACATGACATGATTTACCACGTGTTACGAGTATTGTCGCTATTCTCATATTTTATTACATATATACTCTAAGCCTTAAGCCTTTCATTTAAACATCCACTAAAGGGTAAATTTCCGACGTGTCCTAAACATGAGTTACAATCTGCGTATATTTTACCACCTATCTGTTGCCATCTTCTACAAAACGCATAGTCTTCGGAAAGATATCGTCTATTATTCGGATCAATCATACAATCAAATACCGCACAATAATCATCAAAGTCTCGATTTTGGTGATCATTTTTACAATCGAGATCTTTGTATTTTTCGTGCATTTTTTCGAACGCTTTTCGAGTAATAACCATAAACCCTGTTGGTCCATCTAATACTTCAACAAAACCATTTACGACTGATCTTTGTGTAGCACCAATATTTGCGACTAAACTCGATGAAAGCATAGCTAAATCGCGTTCATCTCCAGCTTCTATCGCAGTTTTAGCTTGATCCCACATAACAACCTTTTTAGGGTAGATGGAGACAGCGACTTCGTGACCGGAACGTATAAGACGAACAACTGATGCTGGATCGAAATCAACATCGGCATCTATAAACATAAAATATTCGGCGTCCGTTTTCTGCATGAATCTTCCAACTGCAACGTTACGTGCGCGATGTACGAGACTTTCGTTTTCTGTTGTATCGATTATGAGTTGAATGCCTTCCCGAATGAGAAGAAGTTGAAGTTTTATAATACCTATCATATATTTTTCTAAACAAATACCACCGTAACACGGGGTACTTAAAAACAGTTTCGTCATATTACAATTTTAGTGTTCTATTCCTCTAAGTATTTTTTAATTATAGTTTCTATTTTATTTAGTGTTGGTATAGATATACCACATTTTTCACATATTTCAGTTTTTGTAAAATTATTCTTAAGAACAAAGTAAATGATAGTCGATGCCACACTGTTTGGTGTTTTACTCATAAGTTCTGAACAGTCTTCAAGTTTAGAACACATTTTATTACAATTAAGTCGTTGTTCTCTTGTAACTGTAAAATCGTTAAGCAATCTCTGCATGACATCAAATGGTCGTGTAACGTAGTTTTTTTCTGTTTTACCGAGGAGTGTTTCCGTAAACATTTGTGTTGTTCGACTAATATCTTTACTATTTATTCTAAACATATCTGCAATTTCTTTTGTTGTTCTTGGAATTTTCGATAAACGACATGCGTATAAAACGCAGTTACCTTTAATACCTGAACGAACCGCACCTCTCGTCAATTTTTCCAAATTAAATTTTCTATACATCATTTTAGCGTCTTTTAAAACGGATTCAGGTAAGTTTGGACACGCTTCATCTATACTTTTATAGGCGTGAAATAATGCACGATCTTTATGGTTCATCGATTGGTGAAAATTAATCTTAGCCATACGTTTACTTTCATACGTGGATGCGTTTTGCGTTGCGATAATTGTTCCTTTACCCCACGCTTGGGAAAAGAGTTCCGGATTTGCGTTTGGTCCGGTACATCTCGAAGGATCATTTATTTTACCGTCATCGGATATACCACTTGTCCATTCTGGACTTTCGTCTATGAACATGGAATCAACGAGTCCACATTCCGAACACGTTGGCATACCTTCCCTTGAAAACACTTTTGTTCCGTTGCATTCTTTGCACGTATAAGTATTGTTTGGCTTTTTTAGTAATGGTTTTTTTAAAAGTTTGTCCACATGGGACCATATAGTAGTAGTGAGTTCTTCCATTTTTATACTAAATCGGTATATTTATGAAAATGATAAATCGCACTTAGGTTTTAAAAATTCAATTCATCCGCTTGTATTTTTGCTTGTGTTTCTATATTATTTACCATTTCCTTAAAACGCATAGAACCTGGGCTACGAGGTTCCCATTCGTTCCATTCTTTATCAATAGTAGCATTGTTTGGTGGCGGTATAACCATACCATCAACTTCATCGTCTGGGACGATAAAGTCATCGAGATCACTCCCTTCGTCATCGGAATCGTCTACTATTTCACTGTCTTCATCGGAATCTATATCATCTATCATTGCATATAAGTTATCTTTAACTTTTGTAAAGTAATTTGGAGACTGGTGATGTTCAGATATATTCTCACTTTGAACAAGTTCATCTCTAGTTTCATCTAATTCATATAAATGTGCACATTTATACGTTAAAGAGGTTTCGGAATAATACGAAACAACGAGGTAATCTTCATTATTCTCTTTTACTCTGGCGTACAGTTCATCTTCTATATCATCCTCTATATTCACAAGAACCCGGACTAAATCTCCAGGCTGTATTTCATAAAAATTAATCATATCTAAAGTTTTACGACAAAAATATTTACAAGTATTAGCACAGATGGGAGTTGAAATTTTATCCAAAGATGGATGTACGTATTGCGAACACGCAGTAAACCTTTGTAAGGACTATAACCTCGAATACATAAAAACAATGGTTGATAAAACCGAACTAAAAACTAGATGTGGTACACAAGCTTCTACATACCCACAAATACTGGTAAATGATACCCTGGTGGGAGACTTCTTTGAATTCCAGGAGTACCTGGAAGAATCAGAACCAATGCTTTTACCAACACTCAGTCGGTTTACTGTATTCCCAATAGAACACGAAAATCTATGGACTTTGTATAAAAAGGCCCAAATGTCAAATTGGACTGCTGAAGAGATCGACTTTTCTAAAGATATGGATGATTGGAATGAATTAAGTGATAATGAAAAACATTTTATAAAATATATTTTAGCCTTTTTTGCTGGTTCAGATGGTATAGTTTTTGAAAATATAAATAATAATTTTGCAGATGAAATCCAACTTACGGAGGCTCGATCATTTTATGCGTATCAATCTCATAATGAAATGGTACACGGTGAAACATACAGTAAACTCATAGACAAGTATATAAAAAATTCTAGTGAAAAGAAACAATTATTCGAAGCAATTCAAACAATTCCGTGTATAGAAAGAAAGGCGAAATGGGCTATGAAATGGTTTGATAAGAAACGACCATTTGCTGAACGTTTATTAGCATTTGCGTGTGTTGAAGGTATATTCTTTTCGGGTAGTTTTTGCGCCATTTTCTGGTTAAAAAAGAGAGGATTACTTCCAGGTTTATGTTTTAGTAACGAACTCATAAGTCGAGACGAAGGTATGCACCAAGAATTTGCGGTTGAATTATTCAATATGTTAAAAAACAAACCATCTGGTTCGGTGATTGAAGAAATTATAAGAGATGCAGTTTCTATCGAAAAGGAATTCATTACAGACGCACTCCCGTGTAGTCTCATAGGTATGAATTCAGGTAAAATGTCGGAATATATCGAATATGTCGCCGATAGATTATCAAAACAAGTGGGTCACAATAAAATCTGGAACACTAAAAATCCCTTTGATTTTATGGAGAATATATCACTCGATGGTAAAACAAACTTTTTTGAAAAGCGTGTTGGTGATTATGGTAAAATGGACGAAGATACAACATCCATTGAATTTGATGAAGAATTCTAATTAAGGTGTAATAACAGCACTTCTACCGTCGGAACACGAGCACGTGACGGCTTCGCCATCGGTGGTCAAATCCATTGATTCAAGTTTCATACCAGAATCAAACGTCGAAAATTGTTCTTCAGACATGCCTGGTAATGGTGAAGGCATATCGACCATTTTTGGTGGTGGAGTTGGACCTGGTGCGGGTCCTGGTACTGGAGATGGACCAACAACCTCTTCATCCACTGGTTCAAATGGTGCATATTCTTCACGCTTTATGTTCATCATACCCCAAGTGACGAGCATGAAAACAATCGTATGAAGTGCGAGACCACCAGTTGATGGACACCCAGTTGGGCTGGAAACCCACGATCCAAATACTCTACGCATAACACGAAATGTTTCGGGGTTCGCGACAACAAAGAAAACTAACGCAGACATTATGGAAATTAGGAATTTTTGTTCCTGTTTTTTACCATCGCATCCGCAACCACAATCTTTAAAAAGACCCATTGGTATATTTTATATATATTGTATCAAGAAAAAAAACCGACTTAAAGTTTGGATTCATATATATGATATATAAAATACAATGTCTAACATTATCCAAGTTTCCGAACAATTTGAACCATCGTCTGTTGTCTTCACTAAAATGAAGAAAAACAAGAACGGTGGAAAAACCGTGTATATCAATGCACAAGATGGTAAAAAGAAACTCTATTTACAACTCCCTTTCATGCGTTCTCCATATGGTATGAGCGCTTTTACTGACGAGGCTACTAATAAAACTTCATATTCACTCGACTTATCGTTTGATACTGATAACGAAGAAGCAATGGCACTTTCGACTAAACTGAAAGAACTTGATGAGATTATCATTAAGACCGTCGCCGATAACTCCAAGGAATGGCTTGGTAAATCATACGACATTAATGTCATTCGTGAAGCTCTGTATAAACCACTCGTTCGTCAGGGTAAAGATGAATATCCAGATACAGTAAAACTTAAGATCATGACGAAACCGTCAGGTGATTTCTTAGCCGAGGCGTATAACTCGGCACGTGAGTTGATTTCGGTCGATCAAATTGAAAAGGGACAGAGGTGTGCGTGCATTGTTGATGTAAACCAAATCTGGTTTATTGATAACAAGTTTGGTGTAAGTGTTCGTCTTTCACAAGTTCTTTGCCAACAATCTGCTAAACTTCCATCCTTTGCATTCCAGGGTCTCGATGGCGATGACACTGTAGAAGAAGAGTATATCGAAGAAGAAATTGACGAATAAAATATTATTCTATACCAGTATGGAACGTGAAAGACATATTGAGGATTTGAAAAAAATAGCCTCTCTTTCTAAAAATAAGAAAAATGTTAAAACGCAAAAACAAAGAAACCTTTTAGGTAAAAATGTAATAACTGCTATTAAGGGTATTGGATGTAGACCAGATAAGGTCTTTTACAAACCAAGTACCAATTTTAGTGTAAATGGGTCTTTAAGTAATAAAAAGGGTTTGCGTAAAATCGGTAAAGGTGAAATGGGTGAAGTGTTTTTGGGGTGTGTAGATAAAGAGTGTAAAAAACCCGTTGCAATAAAAGTATCTAATGGTTCAAATAGGTATGAATATAAAATAGGTAAACGTATAGAAAAATTGAGTGGTATGCGAATGTACGCGTATCAAGAGTGTGTTAATGAAAAAAATAAGAAATACTCTATAATTTATACGGAATTCGCAAATAGTGGTACTTTATCTAATTTTATAAAAAATAATATAAATACACTCCGTCCAATACATTTAAGAACTATAGTAACACACGTACTTTTTAATTTATATAGAATTCATAAAAAGTATCCATCATTTAGACATCATGATTTACATACAGAAAACATTTTGATAAGTACGAATGTTAAATCGTCGGGAATAAGACGTTTTAAAGTAGACGATACAGTTCTAAAAGTTCATGATATAGGTATAGAAGCATCATTAAACGATTTTGGGTTTTCATCCATTAATGGTATACCCAACCCAGAGATAGATTCGGGTGATTACAAACGTAAACATGGTATATATAGAGAATCAAATTATATGTATGACGCCCACTATTTTCTCAATTCATTAAGACATTTCTTAAAGGGTGAGAAAATACTTAGTGGTCAAGAAACTATTCAGTTTATTGAACGCATTTTACCATCTGATTATTTGGGTATGGTTACGTATAAAGTATCCGATTTTAGATTGCGTATGTCACCAATAGGTCATGATAAATTACCGTCGTTTAATCAAATATTTAAAGATCGATATTTTTCACCGTATAGGGAGAAAAAACAGGAATTATCTAAAGTTCTTAATATTATAGGTCGCGCCGCTCCTATAAAACCAAAATCAATTATTGTAAAACATGGTGGTAATCCCGCACCCCCTAAAGTTTCTTTATCTAAAAAGGGATACGTTAAAATAGGAACACGTAAATGTGATTCTTATAAAAAAAGTGAGCTCGTTAAAATTGCGAATATTCTAAACGTTCCTACAAAAAATAAAACGATTTCCAAAATATGTCAGGACCTAAAATTAAAATATATCAAATAGATATAAAACATGTTACCATTTGTTATTCTTGGAGCAATCAACACGTACATATTTTTAAATACAGGCAAGTCTACAAAGGTACAAAAAGAAACCGATAAAGGTACCTGGACCGTTTACGGTACGACGTGGTGTGGGTGGACCACGAAACAATTAGAATACTTGAAAAAGAAGGGTATTGATCACAAATTCGTCGATTGCGAAAAAGGCAAATGCGACGGAATTGATGCATTTCCAGTTATAGAATCACCAAATGGTGAAAAAATCACTGGATACAAGGAAGTTTAATTAGATACCTCTAACAATGGAGAGCGCGAGTGAAAGAATAAACGCGTCTTGAAACGTCTTAATTGGTTTAAGAGTCGATATGTGTTTGACGAGCGATTGGTTCCATGCAAATCGGAGTACGAATGTACTGATAAGGATGGAAAGGATAAAGATAAGAATTTCAGTTATAACTTCGTTCATTTTTTTGGCGTTAGCGAGATCTCTGAGCATTTTATTAATTACCAATATTTTTTTTCTATGATATTAGTAATGAGTAAACGACTTCCTCTGAGTGGTTCTGAACCAAAATATACACAGAGATTATGGGGACGTACCGTAGGTGTAGGTAACAATAATTGTTACGCATATGCCGTAGGTGATTATGAAAAAATGCGTTTACAAAAAAGCATACCAGGTGAACGTGCTGGTATTCGTAATCTTTCACATACATATACAAATTGTAAAGGGTTGCCACAAAGAGTTATCGCGGATAACCCTAAAAAGGTGTACATGGCAAAAGCTTCTGAAAAATGTAAACCAAATCATTTTAAAGTTATGATGTTTGTAGCACCTGGTAATAAGAGAAATTACTTTAGACAAGGTGATTTTCACTTTTATAAACAACACGGTGCGGTTGAATATAAAGTAAAACAAGGTAATACGTACGAAAGTATAGCTAAATTTTTTAAAGTACCTATAAATCGTGTAAAAAAAGCGGGTAAACTCATACCCGGTAAACTTTTAAAGTTTAAGGCTAATATATTTAGTCATAAAAGAGGGTGGGCTACTGGTCCATTATTAGTGGATGCTAAAGGTAAGAGTATTCAGGATCCGAGAACAGCATCTCGTGATTACCCTGGTTTAAGTTATAAAAAGTACTGTAGCTCATTCTGTGTTAAGAACAGAGGGATCAAAGTCGGCCACACTCACCCCAAAGTCGTCAAGAAGACTCGATAAATCAGTATCGTTTCCTATATCGAAAAATATATCGAGTGCGTCGAAAATAAAATCGTCTTCTATAGTTACCGTATTTGATGTATCTTCAAATAAATTATGTACGGTAATCTGTACCCTGAAATTTTCACCATCAAATACTTTACGACACACGGGACATGTTACTTTTCCTTTATTTTTCCAGTTTTGTAGACAATGTGAATGGAATAAATGACCACATCGCAAGGGTACATTTTTTCTGGTTTGCCTTACCTCATTGAGACATATGGCACACTGTGTCATTCTCTATAAAACTTAAAGAAGTTAAAAGTTGTGATTTATCGTACCAATTTAGTAAATGTTTGGTACTTTGAGAAGTGCTTTATCACACGCCCCGCATTTTTCAGTACCCTGTAAATCTTGTACAGGTTTCAAAATTTCTGGGCCCTTTTGCTGAAGCATTTTTCGAAACGAATAGTTATCCTCGAAAGTGATACCATTTTGTTTCATGAGATAGTTGTTGAGTAATTGGTTCGAAGTGTTTACAGTGAAGCATCGACCGTCGGCCATACCAAGTCTTTGAGACATCTTATATATTAATATTACATTAGAAATTAATTTGTTTATTTTTGATTGTGTCGACCCATGATTTATGACCTAAACCATTAGCCGATTCTATAATTTTATTTATACTGTATCCTGATGCTATATCGAAAACCTCTTTTTTGAGAGGATCTACATCTGTTGTAAGTATACTCTTTTTGTGTTCGAGAATATGTGATATGATAATGTTATATGCAAACGCAATTTCTTTGAGTGTTTCTGCACCCGTGATAATAATCTTACCCGTACTGAATATACTCGTTGTTATCTCTTTCATATCTTCTGAAGGTCGAAATTTTACTTTAACAGCTGAATATCGATCTGGTTCAAATGATGTTTTAAAAACAGATTCAAATTTTTGTGCTGTTTGAAGAAGGTTTAAATTTTTATTCAGACTGAAATTTGAATTTATCATAACAACACGGAATGTATCTTCTGGAATAATATACTCTTTACCCAAGATTCGACTGAACATACAAGAGAGTTGTTTAATAACACGTTTACAATCGAATAAATCAGCACATCCAGCAACCTGAATACTCCCGTTCGGAAACACTTTTACAGATTTTGTACTGTGATAATCTTCATAAACGAGTGATATCTGATTATAAAACGTCGTATCCTTCATTCTCCAAATAAATTTACGTTTTTCCTTCCCTTTTCTCGTGAGTTTTAATTGGTATTCTTCAAAGAAAGTTTTCAGAAATTGTATATTTATACCCCGTTTGAATTGCGAAATCATGGTTATTGTCGTGAGTTTAATCCATGATGGTTCGATTTCAGGGTGTTCGTGTTTCAAACGTTCTCTAAACTCATTGAGTGTAAGAAAATATGAAAATGTATTATTTGCAATCGTTGAATACATTTTAACTTAAAAAAATATCGGTTAAAGGTAACTTAGGTTATCTATATATGCCGTGTTTTAAGTGTAAAAAGAAAGGAATACCAATAGAGTGTAAATATTGTAACTTAGGGTTTTGTTCCCGGTGTATAGTTCTTGAAATTCACGAGTGTAAAGGTATGGGCGTGAAGAAAGATATTGAATTAAAAGAACTCGATAAACGACTTGAGTTTAAACCAGACAAAAAATTTGGAATGGTTTAAAGATGTGTGTTTATATATTTGTATATGACAGCATTCGTAAAACAGTGTCACCAACTTTATCATGTAGATAAAACGTGTACAATTACGGAAATTCACTATTCTAAATATACGGATGGTATCGGGTACGAGGATAAAATTGATACATTCACGACAAAAACAAACTGTGAATTTAATTATGGTATGGGTTCTGCTCGATACGAGAGGTTTCTAGATACAATGGTTGTTAAAACAATCGAAACTGTACGTAAAATGGTTTTGATTGCGTTAGATAATGCATTGTGTGAAAATAGAAATATACATTCACTCATACGAATTATGAATTCTATAAAAATTTTGGATCCGACATTCTCACCTCCGATTATAAATAAGACGTGTTCATGGCAGAAAAAACTCGTAAAGGAAATATGTAAGGATATACTCCCAGATGTTATAGAGACTTCTACAAATCAGGTAACACTTGATAGATTATTTAGAACGTTACAATTAATAGAATCAGACACAATAAACTAATTAAGTTCATAATAAAGTTATTACTTGTACCAGCTTTTACGGCTTTTTTTACCTTTTCCATATTAATATGACTCTCGAAATTCGTAAACCCTTTATCTATATTTCTTCCTGGAAGAAGTGGTCTAGATAAATCACACTTTTCCGAACTGAATCCAGGGCGGCCGACGTTTTTGGAAACGACATCACATGCTGGACTTTTATATGGTTCTTCTTCTGGTTCATCCATTGGTCCTGTATATTCACCGAACGCGTGTGGTTGTCGACTTGAACCGGGCATAAAATTAACAAATGGATTCATGTCATCCATTGTATTTTTATCATCGAGCATTAATTCACTCATGTTTTATAGTATGACAAGATAAATTTTTTATACCAGTATACTATAAGAAACCATGAACCAAAGTGCTATAATTGCATCACTTGTGACCGTCCTTGTTTTGGGTACACTTTTATACGTTTTTGTATTTAAGAAATCTGAAGAACCCGAACCCGAAGAAGAACTCGAAGAACTCGAAGAACTCGAAAAACTCCAAGAACTCGAAGAAGAACTCGAATCATCCCCTGATACTATCGATGATGCCATGACCGGTGGTGATGATGAACCTGTACCAGACGAAGATGAAACTTCGCTCGAAACTGGACCAGCTGACGATGAAGTCGAAGAAGATGATACAGTTGAAGGTTATATGTTAAAAAAATAATTATATACTATAAAAGGTATGTCAAAGAAAAATCAACAAATGAAAATTGCGGTTGTCGCAGTTCTCGTTATACTTTTGATTTCATCGATAATAGCTGCATTAAGATCAAGTACATCTTCAACATCGGTTGTTAAAACAAAAGATGTTACTACACGGTTAAAAGACCGGGAGGAGGAAGAAGAATTAGAATTAGATGAAGATATGACCGTGACGACCCAGGCTATGGCCGCGACGACCCAAAATGTGGCCGCTAAAAAAGAATTAGTCAAGGCGGTCGAGGATCTTGAAACAATTAAAGACCGAATCAAAAACGTTGAAGAATACGGCCACCGCGAAAAGTATAGATCCGAAACGAACAATGGTCTTACGGTTGTTGGTACGTTAATGGAACAAATGATTGACGTTATGGTCGCGGTTTTGAAACAACCACTCGTTGCCGAAGCGGTATCTAAACGTATAGTTAATAAACAGGACGCAGACGAAATTGCGGAATATATTGAAATGTTAGGACAGGAAGTTGTTAAAGAAGTTGAACAAACACAACTTTTAAGGTGTGGTCGACCAATGGTTCTAAAAACAAAGGATGAAAATGGAATAAGTTCCTGGATGGAAGAAGGTGATGGGGATGTACCAGAAGATAATTGTGAGGTTTATAAATTTAATCAGGATAAAGTAGAAGAAGGTACGAAACGCGCAGTCGCGAATTTATACAATAAAGTTCTTTCGGTTGTTGAAAAGGCTGAAGAAAGGGATAAAATGTATAGAATAACGAAGAATGTTTCTATTGATAATTATAAACAGTTACAATTATCGTATGGTAGAGAGATTAGTCAGACGCGTATCGAAGATTTTCCAGAACAGAGTAAACTCGAAAATATTGCAATGGCACACTATAAGTATTTAGGTCATGATCTGAAAAGGGAATTGGGTGAATCTATTAATATTAGGGAACTTACTGAAGATGAAGAAAGATATGTTAGATATCTAAATCGCGGAAAGCCTTCTCGTCCAGTTGAAAAGCCTTCTCGTCCAGTTGAAAAGCCTTCTCGTACAGTTGAAAAATTCCCCGCGTATATAAGATTTTATGAGAATTGTTCAGAAAAACCAGTGACATCTATGGAAATTGATAGAAATAATTTATCCGAAGATGTTGTAAATGGACAGTTAATAAGTAATCCAGGTCAGAAAATAAAACGTATAGAACTTGGTAATATAACTATTTTGGGTACTAGTGAATATACTCGTTACAAAGAAGACACACCAAATATAGAAGATGTTGAAGAAGAGTGGCGCCCAATCACGTGTTTCAACGGTGGATGTGAAAAACTTGCTACAGTGAAAGTATTAGGTGACTCTTACTATGATGATGAATCTATATTTCTTCGGGATGGCAATTGTAATTCACCAACGGATTATTATAAAGATATAAAATTCAATTATAAAATTACAAGAGGAGATTGAGAAGTGTAACTGTAAAAAGTCGAAATCAATTTTAATACAAACAATGATTAAGAATTTGTATTATAATTAATGCTAATTACGTGTTAATTATATTATAACCCAATTTGTTCGCTTTTACCGAACTTTTTACCGTATGTTGTTGTATTTACGGGTCTATCAATTGGAACAGCGAGTGTATCTATATCGTGGACGTATCCCATGTACTGAGAAACACCAGTTTGGATTTGACCTGAGGCTGTTTTAATCACGATACCGTTCATGTATTTAACCTGTTCCTGAACGTTCGCATTTGGATCACCGGAGTTGTTAATAAAAACAACGCGCATGATACTGTATAAATCACTTGGGTTTTGGTAATCGATGGCAACACCCGTTTGGTCTTTAAAACTTTGACGGATACCGCGCTGGAGTAAATTCATGTTGAACTCGGAAAAGAACAAAGTGTTCAGGGGAGTTGGACACTGTTTGAGCGTATTGAGGTGAAGAGCGTCACACATTTAATATAGGCCTGGAAAAAAAGTATTGGTAAATATAAATGTTAATCCTCGCCGATTTCGATAAAGCATATTCTACCAAACCATGTAATACTGAGAAACCAATCTGTAAAGCGCCAGACTGTTTCATTGCATCCTACCCACCAGTCGCCAAAGTTGGCGACGCTAGTGGCAAATTTTTTGTTAATTCGTCCCTTCTCCAGCCCAATCGTTTAGCTGAGACTCTCGGTCCAGTGACGGTTAGAAGTGCTGATTTTAGACACTCGTGCTCCAAGTAAGTTAAAAAATAGATTTGTACTAATTATATAATGAGAGTCACCAAACGATCCGGTCGTGTTGAAGACGTTAAATTTGATAACGTCACCAACAGGATATCAAAACTCACAGAAGGTCTCTCCGAAACCGTCGATGTTACCAAAATTGCACAACAAGTCTTTTCTTCTATCTATGATGGTATCAAAACACCTGAAATTGATACACTTTCGGCTGAAATATGTATCGGTATGATTACATCTGATCCCGATTATGAAATTTTAGCGACACGTATTACTGCAAGTAATATTCAGAAACGAGCCGCAAACAATTTCCATATTGCCATGCGTAAGCTTCATAAAGCGGGTATCGTAACCCACGAAGTTTTGGAAGTTTCATCTAAAGTAAAAGATGACATTAAACATGAACGTGATTTTGATTTTGGGTATTTTGGTTTAAAAACCCTTGAAAAGGGATATCTTCAAAAAATTGACGGTGAGATTATTGAAACACCCCAATACCTCTACATGCGTGTCGCTATTGGTATTCACGGACACGATATTGATCACGTCCTGGAAACATACGAGGCGTTATCGAAAGGTTTGTTCATTCATGCAACACCAACCCTGTTCAATGCTGGTACACCCAGACCACAAATGTCGAGCTGTTTCCTAATTGCGAATAAGGAAGATAGTATTGACGGGATTTATGATACTGTAAAGGAATGTGCAAGAATCAGTAAATGGGCTGGTGGTATTGGTTTACACGTTCACGATGTACGTGCAAATAAATCACATATTCGGGGTACGAACGGTACGTCCGATGGAATTATTCCAATGTTACGTGTGTATAACTCGACTGCAAGGTATGTCAATCAGGCAGGACGTCGTAAAGGGTCTATTGCCGTCTATTTGGAACCATGGCATGCCGATATTCTCGATTTTCTCGAAATTCGTTTGAATCAAGGCGACGAAGAGGCGAGATGTCGTGACCTCTTTTCAGCCATGTGGATTCCAGATTTGTTCATGAAACGTGTTGAATCCGATGGTAATTGGTCTTTGTTTTGTCCTGATCGAGCAAGGGGTCTTTCGGATGTGTATGGTAAAGAGTTTGAGGAACTTTATGAGAAATACGAATCTGAAGGTATCGCAACTAAAGTTGTACCCGCATCTGATATTTGGAAAGCAATTATTAAATCCCAAAGTGAAACGGGAACCCCATATATGCTTTACAAGGACGCGTGTAATGAGAAGTCAAACCATAAACATATTGGTACGATTAAATCGTCAAACTTGTGTACCGAAATTTTAGAGTATACCGATAAGGACGAGACAGCCGTGTGTAATCTCGCATCAATCGCGTTACCAAAATACGTTGATGTCGAGAAGAAAGAGTTTAACCATGAAGAGTTACACCGTGTTACGAAAATGGTTACACGTAACTTAAACAAGGTTATCGATAAAAACTTCTACCCGACTGAAAATGGGAAACGTTCAAATATGCGTCACAGACCCATCGGTATTGGTGTTCAAGGTCTCGCTGACGTGTTTATCATGTTAAGAATGACATTCGGTTCAGAAGAATCGAGAAAACTCAACATTGATATATTCGAAACTATCTACCACGCATCACTCGAATCGTCGTGTGAACTTGCCGAAATGTACGGTCCTTATGAAACGTTTAAGGGGTCACCGTTCAGTAAAGGTATTCTTCAATTCGATATGTGGGATCGAGACCCAAAGTTTAGTGGTCGATACGATTGGAATGCCATGCGTAAACTCGTTAAGAAAGGAACTATGAATAGTCTTCTTCTTGCACCCATGCCTACCGCATCCACATCTCAGATTTTGGGAAATAACGAGTGTTTCGAACCTTACACGACCAATATCTATTTGAGAAGAACACTTGCGGGTGAATTTGTCGTCGTAAACAAACATTTGGTAAACGATTTGAAAGAACGTGGACTCTGGTCGAAGGAAATGAAAGATCTTATGGTGAAGGCAAACGGGTCTGTTCAAAACATTATTGATATTCCCGACGATCTTAAGGAATTGTATAAAACCGTATGGGAAATGAGTCAAAAAACAATCATCGATATGGCTGCGGATAGAGGTGTGTATATAGACCAAAGTCAAAGTATGAACTTATTCGTCGAGAGTCCAACGA
>Ga0163111_10000943_pt1 | contig 17582 bp, 16 predicted proteins | sample CRUFie1St18metaG_FD_109645 | JGI IMG/M metagenome (GOLD analysis project Ga0163111, IMG submission 109645) | Marine microbial communities from the Costa Rica Dome - CRUD Field 142mm St18 metaG | ecosystem: Environmental > Aquatic > Marine > Oceanic > Photic zone | place: Costa Rica: the Eastern...
AGATACAAATAGCTGTTTATCTCTTTATAGTGCGAAAAGACTAAAGATTCCAACTTTTCATTTAGAGGCTGGCAATAGATGTTTTGATCAGAGAGTTCCAGAAGAAATAAATAGAAAGATAGTTGATCATATTGCAGATGTGAATTTAACTTATAGCCAAATATCAAGAGAGTATTTGCTCAAAGAAAATTTTAATCCTTTCTCCGTTATTAAGGTTGGCAGTCCAATGTATGAAGTGCTTGATGATAATCTAGAGAATATAAAAAAGTCTGAAATTCTTGGAAAGTTGAAGCTCGAAGAAAGAAAATTCTTCTTGGTAAGCTGTCATCGTGAGGAGAATATTGATTCAGAAAACTTCATAAATTTTATTGCCATGCTAAACGATATTGCAACTAAATATCAATTGCCTGTAATTGTATCTACTCACCCACGAACACTTAAGAAAATAAAGAAAGAAAAAAGCAAACTTAACAAGAAAGTTATTCTGCTAAAACCATTCTCATTCTCTGATTATAATAAGCTGCAATTAAGCTCTTTGTGTGTGTTATCTGATAGTGGAACTATCACGGAAGAAAGCTCCATACTTGGTTTTAATGCATTAAATATTAGAGAAGTTCATGAGAGACCAGAAGGAATGGAAGAGGGAACTGTCATATTTACAGGGATGAATAATGAAAGAGTTATTCAATCTATTGATGCATTATTAAAACAGTCAAAATCCGGGTTTAAACCCAAAATGGTTAATGATTATATAGCTCCAAAAGTTTCTTCAAAAGTAACTAGAATTATTTTTTCCTATATTGATTATGTTAATAATAATATTTGGAAAAAAATCTAGTATAGATGAAAAATGTAGTAATTATTTCGAATACATTCTTTTCTGTTTACAACTTTAGATATGATTTAATTTTACAAATTTTGAAGAAAAATAATGTTCACGTAATAAGTAGAACATTAGCTTCAGAAGATGAAAAATTTTATGCCAAAAAGCTCAAATCAATTGGATGCAAGATTCATCAAGTAAAGTTTGCTCAGTCATTCTCTTTATTTGATACATTAACTTTGCTCGGTTTTTATAGAAAATTAATAAATATTAAGGCTGATTACTTGCTGCTTTACACAATCAAGCCAGTTATATATGGTTCGATTGTGGCATTTATCCTAAAGATAAAGCAAACATACTCGACTATGACAGGGCTCGGATTTGTTTACACATCAAATGGCCATTTATCTGGGTTATTAAGGTTTTTTGTAAATTTATTATATAAGTTTTCTCTTAAATCAAATCAAAAAGTATTTTTTCAGAATAAAGATGATTTAAATGTATTTGTAAGAAATAATTTAATAAACAAAGAAAAAACAAGAATTATTAAAGGCTCTGGTGTGAATCTAAAAAAATTCAAAACTAGCATTGAGAAAAAAGCAACAAAAAAAACAGATGTTATCACTTTTCTCATGGTCTCAAGAATATCAAGAGATAAAGGGGTTCTGGAATTTCTGAATTCCGCTAACTATATATCAAAAAAATATCCTAATACTAAATTCTTATTAATTGGAAAAATAGATTCAAATCCAAGCACTTTAAGGCTATCAGATATTGATTATCTTCTTACAGATTCAGTTCGTCACCTAGACTTTCATCATAATATTTTTGATATTATTGAATCTTCGGATGTTTTTGTTCTACCATCATATAGGGAAGGAACTCCTAGGTCTTGTTTAGAAGCTATGGCACTTGCAAAGCCAATCATCACTACAGATGTCCCTGGATGTAGAGAAGTTGTGGTTGATGGCTACAATGGTTTTTTGGTGCAATCAAGAAATGAGAAAAAGCTTTCTGATGCAATAGAAGAAATAATCTTAAAACCAGAAATTATAGATTTTTTTGGAAAAAATAGTTTGAAATACGTTCAAGCCTTCGATGTTGAAAAAGTTAATAAATTCTTTCTCAGGGAAATAGGGCTAAAGTAGAGTTTTTATATAAATTAAAAAATTATATTTGCTATAATTCGATCAATGCAAAAATCAGAAGACTTAATAAATATCAATAAGATACTTAGAGTTTTTTCTTTGAACCTTATTACAATATTTTCCGCATTAGGTTTAGCAATACTTATTGGTTATGTAGTCTATTCAAATAATGACCGATATTACGAAGTTAGAAGTTTAATTAAAGTTGATCCTGGCAACAATGCTGAATCAATAATTGCAGATCAGAGCCTCTTATCAAGCTCCAGAAATAATTTAGGAGAAGTGTCAGTGCTCTATAAATCAAGATCAAATATTATGTCTTTAATAAAATCAGCCAATCTGAATTTTAGTCTAAATAATGGAAATATATTAGATTATCAGGATTCAGATTTTTTTGATCAGATTTTTTTAACAAATGAAAGAGATCTGGAATTTTCTGACTATAAAGATATAGATTTAAGCCTTACTTTAAAACTTGAAAAAGATTCGTTTTATGTGCTTGATTTGGAGGCACAAGAAGCAGATAAAGGCTTTTACGGCCAAGGATTTGATATTGGTTACGGGTATAAACTCTATATTGTGCGTGATATAGAAGACAAAACTTATATTAATCAAGATGTTTATTTAAATTCTATCCAAAACATTGATTTCTTAATAAACATGTATTCTTCAAGTTTCATTGTAAGCCCCTACAATACAAGAAATCCTTTTGGTACTCTAATGATGGTCAGATCAATAACAATGAATCCTGACCGATCGATTAAGCTCCAGAATAAACTAAATAATATTTATTCAATTAATACAATTAACTCAAAATCTAAGCAAGCTACGTCTTCAATAGAATTTATTAATGAGCGTATTAATGAAGTTAATAAAGACATTGAAAATCAAGAAGCAAGAATTAATGAATTTAGAGGAAAAAATTTGTACTTTGATCAGGGTACCGAAGGCAAAAACCTATCAATTAAGCTTGATGATTTAAAATCACAGCTTGCTATACAAGAAATTGAAGAAGTAAGAATTGCTTCGCAATATCCAAAAGAAAGTAGTATTTACAAAAATTTTATAGCTCAAAAAAATATAATTCAGGAAAATATTAATGAAACAGAGCAAAAGATTAATAAGCTTCCAGAAATTGAACAAGATTTTCTAAAGCTCAGTGATGATCTCATAGCTATAAGATCTGTGCTAGCAAATCTAATTGATAAGCGAATTGAGTATTCAATTATTGAAGCAAGCACTATATCTGATATAGAGCAAATTGAAGATCCACATGTCGTAAAATTGGTAGCGCCGATATTTCAAAATTATCTACTTGTTTCTCTTTTAGTATGGGCATTCTTGGTTATCATTTATTTGGTAATAAAAACTAGATACTTTGATGTTATTAAATATCCTTCAGAGCTTGTAGAAAAATTTAAAGATAATCCGATTTTGGGCCTTATTCCAAAACTTGATGATGGCGTACTTGAAAAAAATTCAGCAAAGGCTGATATGGTTTCATCGATAGTCGCTAATTTAACTTTAAAAGTTTCTGATAAAGCTAATAAAGTAGTTCTTGTTACAGGAGCGACGAAAGGTGTTGGTAAATCAACAACAAGTAGATTCATATCATCAGAATTAGCTGCACAAGGCTCTAAGACCCTACTGCTTGATTGTGATTATAGGCAAGGAGACTTGCATACCACATATAATATTAATCGCTTTACTAGCCAGAACTATAAAGGCTTTATAAATGATGTAGAGAAATTTAAAGTAAAAGATGGTTTTTATTTATTCCCAAGGATTTCTGGAATAGAGAGCTCGATTGGTTTTTTTGGTTCTAGTGAGTTTGAGAATTTATTCTCCCAATTATCTCAAAAATTTGATTATGTAATAATTGATACACCCCCGCTTTTATCTGTAAGTGATGCTTTGATACTTTCCAAATATACTTCCGAGAGAATCATTGTAACTAATCACAAGCAAACAAAAATCCATGAAGTCGAAAATGTAATTAATTTATTTGGGAGTGCGGGTTTGGATGACAATATAAGTCTGGTTTATAACTCTTTTGAAAGACATTCTTCAATTTATGGCTATTATGAATATAGTAGTTATAAATATAGCTATGACTCAACTTACTATTATGGCAAAGATGATTAAGAAATTTATATATATTTTTATAACTATATTCGTACTCTCATCATGTGCAGTAACCTCAAGTATAAATGAACCAAGAGATAATTTTTTTGAGACAGAGAAATTTACCCTGATGAAAAAAAATTTTTCAGGCTTAAAAAAGCTAAATTATATCGACGTTATAAAAGAAAGTAATAAAGAAAATATTGGTTTAGGGGAATATACTATACAAAGTGGAGATACACTAAATATAATTGTATATGGACAAGAGGAAATTTTCCCTGCAAGCATCTATCAAGCAAATAGTCCTTTAGCAAAGAAAAATGTTGATGAGAATGGTTATATATATTTCCCTTACGTTGGAAGAGTAAAAGCTGCTGGTTACTCGATAGATGAGTTCAGACAAATCATAACTGAAGGATTAGCAAAAGATTTTATAGATCCAAAAGTAGACATAGCTATTTCAGAGTTCAATTCAAGAAGACAGGTTTACGTTTTTGGTGAAGTGTTGAGACCACAGACAATTAAGCTTTCATTGGTTAGAATCACTTTAGCTGAGGCACTTTCATTTACAAATGGCCTCTCTCCAGCAACATCCAATCCAAGTGCTATTTATGTTATAAGAAAAATTAGCCAGGAAGAAGGAAATATATATAGAATGGACCTTTCAGAGCTATCTAATCTAATAATAGCAAATGAGTTTGTTTTAGAGCCTGGAGATATAATTTATGTTGGAGCATCAAATATCACGAAGTGGAATAGATTTATTTCTCAATTATTTCCATTTACTAGCTTCTTTAATCAGCTTGATTACATGAATAGAAATTAAGAGCTGATGAAGAAAATTCATGTCTTCTGTTTTGCTAATTATTGCAGAAGCCCTGTCGTTGAAAAAGTTCTTCAAAACTTATTAGGAGAGAAATATCAAGTCACATCCTCTGGTTTAAAGCCTATAACACGAGGGGGCATGGATACAAGATCACAAAAATATTTGAAATCTATTGGAATAGAGAATCTAAATCACTTTCCAAGTCAAATTCAATCACATCACCTTAAGAATAATGATCTAATCTTAGCAATGGATAGTACATTGCTGGCGAGTTTAGTAGAAAAGAAATTTAAGATAAGCAATAAACTAAAGATATTCCATTTTTTAGATAAAGAAAATGAAGTGCATGATCCATATAGTTTTTCTGATGAGGACTATAAAGATTCTATGTCAAAAATTCATCTCCACTGTGAAAAATGGGCAAAATTCATCTTAGAGAATTAATTTCAAATATTCTGACGTTTTTTTTGAGATCTTTGAAGCATTTTTTAAGTCTCTTTTCATATGGTAAGTATTTGCCAAATTAATAATCTTAGATATCTGCTCAAGGGCTATTTTTTCTTTCTTAGGTGCTTTTGATTGTGGAATGTGCCTTAAAGTATTTGAAAAAAAAAGTAGAAACGATTCTGTTGAATCTATCTTTTTTAGGCTATTTTCATCCGCCCATTCTAAAAAAACGACATTTTTAATTTTTTGATTAGTTTCATCATTTGCGAAAAGTTCATCAGGAATAGAGTACATCTCTCTTTCTAGTCTGTCATTTCTTGATACTGATAAATGTTCAAATTCATTATTATATTGAAAGCCCTTTTTTAGTTTAATGACTTGAAATGATGGTACTACTGAAAAGTGCTTATCGTTTTTTATGGCTATAACGTCCTCAGAAAGTATATTGTGTTTAAAATTAATAGCACACTCATATGCCAAGCTTGATTTACCAGAACCACTCTTTCCTAAAAATATTGTTACCTCGTCATTCTTTGATACTGCGCTGCCATGTAAAACCAAGAAATCTTGTTGGTATAAAATGAATAACATACAAGTATTTAGCAAAAATCGACAAAATTCATAGATATTTAATTCTGATAAATTCATATAAGTGATTGAATCACCTCCATTTATCAAAAATATTCCAATGCCGGGCCTAATAAGAAGTATTGAATTCTCTTCAGCAAAGAAATAGTCCTTGTTTTTAGATAAATCTAAGCCTTTCAACTGGCAAAATTTTAAAACTGAATTATTTCTTTGAATAGTGATATCTGACTTGCTGTAGATAACCTCTTTTAAAAAGGGTATGTTCAAGTCTGATGAAATATTTTTGGAGTAGGCAGTGTATTTATACAAAATTTAGGAGCTAAAACTTATCCTGCATTAACTTCACTACCTGCATCGAAGCCTTCAAATATTCCGTCATCCGGCTGTGTTTGGGTCTTAGGATCTGAATCTCCACCACCCTTGATAATGTCTTTTGCTTTTCCCAATAAATAGATTTCAGGTTTTTCCCAAATGTTCATAAATCATACTATATGTCAATTTTTAACATATATCCAGATTTATTCATATTTTTCCAACCATATCATTAATGATAGTTTCTGGAATATTTCGTTTGCAAAACCTGACCTATTTGATAAGGATTTATCCATTCTTAATGACTCAATATCATGAATTAACTTATCTAAATCGCAAAAACGTTCGAAACCTGTATTTTTGTATATTTCTTTGATTTCATTAATATTTACTTTTTCGACTTCATGTATCCACATACGCGATAAGACTCCTTTTGTGTATCTATTTCTTATGCTATCAGGTGTAATATTTTTCATTGCATTTCTAAAATTAAATCTACTTCGACCAAGATTTAATTTTTGATTTACAGGAAGAGAGATAAAATATTGCATTAAATCTCTGTCAAAGAATGGATAAACTTCTTCAATGCCATAGTAGTTAGCATGATTTTGAGTATATTCAAGACTGTAATCCCAACCATAATGGTCAAAAATGCCTGCATGCAACTCATGTGCTGACCCATTTTCAGGTTTTTTGAATAAACTTAAAATTGTTTTCTTGAGATTTGATTTATTGCTTAAATTTAGATTATGGTATTTTGCGAAAAGTTTTCTCTCTTTGAAAAGTTGTATGAGCTTTCTTTCTCTTTGCAAAATTATCATTTTCTCTTTACCAAATGAAATTGCTGAATCACCATCAAAACCATCAAAAATAACTTTTGAATTCATAGAATTTAAAAGTTTAAAGAAGGATATTTGAAAACCTTGGTTGAATGATGGAAGCACAATATCGCTTTTAGAATATACGTCTCTTAAGAAAGCCACTAGAGGATAATCACCAGGTTTTATTTTATGTTTATAAAGATTTAATTTTGAGTAACTTACTACATCATCAACAAACTTTTTTTCATTACTAGCTTTAAGGTCAATTTCAGATAAACCTTCATAATCTACATTTATGCATTTAAAATTAGATTCTGGATGAATTTTCTTTATTCCACAGCAAATTGCGGATGAGTCTAGTCCTCCACTTAATTTTGAAGAAAAGTTTTCAAATTTATTGGTATATTTTTTTAAAGTTTCTAAGAATATTTCCTTAGTCATCTCAGCATATGCTTGATCAGAATCTAGGTAAATAGTTTTTGTGGTGTCAAAATTAAAATATTTTTTTATATGTATTTTTGAATCTCTAAAAATTAGATAACTTCCTCTTGGAATACTTAAAATATCTTTAAAAAAATTATGGTCAGATTTTTGCAAAACACCATTTAGAAATTCATCAATCCTTTCAAGATTAACTTGTCTTGATTTTGTAAAATTGTTGTAAATGGATGATTGAATTGAGCTTAAAAAAAGATTCTCATTATCTCTGCAATAGTACAGTGGTTTCATTGACATGTGATCTTTTGCAGCAATCACGATGTTCTTTTTCTCATCCATCAATATTAAAGAAAAACTTCCTTTTAATAGTCTTATAAATTTTTCTCCAAGCTTGATGTATAGATCTATAATCATCTGATTTGCAGTAAGAAGAGAAGTATCTTTATCAAGATATTCTAATAATTCATCCTCATTAACTATATAACCATGTAGTGCCGCATAAATGTTGGTACCGTTTTTAATTAAATGATTTTTATTACTACTTTCAACGCATTGCAAAAGACAGAATTTTTTTGAGGAATAGGAAATTACTTTCTCATCTGTTTTTGGGATGAATTCTTTGGCCAAATTTTGATGAATCTCAGAATTGATTGGCAAATTACTTTTAAGTAGAGTAATGCCTTTCATATTTTGAACTCTCTTATGATTTTAAAAGAATTTACAAAGCTAATATCTTCATTAACAATTTTATTACACGATGATATCCAAGCATGCGATTGAAAATTTTGTTTTTTCTCGAACTTTACCCCAATATGTAGAATAGACTTTAACTTCTCTGCATGCATTAAACGGAAAGTTGTAATTGATTTTACAAGACATGAATTTATGCCATATAGGTTGCTTATATTTTCCACTATTTTAACAAGCTCAGCATGTCTTTTGATATCATGAGTGCTGTTCTGTTTTATTTCTTCCATATTTTCTAAATGTGAAAAAAGTATTTGAAATCCCAAGAAGTATTTAGTAAAAAGTACAAAAAATAAGGTTATATTTGCCTTTATATATAGCGGTAATTTTAGTATCTTAGCCATTCAGCTAGCTATTAAAATATTGTTATTGACTGCTTCAGCACAAAAGTCTTTGACATCTTTTTCTAGAGTTTCATTATTTAAAAATGCATCATTAAGCTCTCTTAAAATTTGATCAATTTCTTTTTTTAGTTTTATTTTTTCCCAGATCAAAGTGGCTGAATTATTTAATCTAATGTAATTGCCTTTTTCTAGCTCTAATATAACTAGATCATTTCCTATGCGTGTCTCAATTATATTTTTACTTATTTTATATTTCATATCTTAATAGTCGGATAGAGCATTACTTTTAATTGTTGTTTTAATGGCAAATCTTAGAATAAATATACCACAAAAAATATAAGTCACAGCTAGAATGGATTGATGGGATGCTAGCATAAACACTGTTTCTATGGAGCCCTCATTCGAAAAACAAGCTCTGATTGAATTAACAAACTGAGTCGTAGGAATTATGTTTGAAATAAAATGAATAGATTCAGGCAGTACTGTTACCGGATATGCTATTCCACTACATAAAGAGCTAAGCAAAATATATATTCTGTTTACATAATTCCCTCGTTTTATTAACAATATTACTGATGCAGAGATCATGCCTATTCCAGCAAGTGAAATTACAGTTAAAAACAAATTAATAAACGAAAAAAGAAACAATGAAATATTTAAATTTACGTTTATAAATAATTGCATAATCAGGATATAAAATATTAATTTGAATAACCCCTGTAGCATTGGATAAAGTGAAAGTGCACCAAAATAATTTATTAGATTCATTTTTGTTAGGATAATTTCCTCAAGCACTCCAGATATTTGTTCTTCACGCACTCTATTTATTATGAAATTAATAATAGTTGCACAGAAATCAAGGCAAGCTATTCCTAAAACTACAAAAGTAAAATAATTATAATTTTCTGGTAGAAATTCAGAATTCGTATCTATAAGTTTTGAAATAAAAAACCAAGGAATTATGCTTATAGGTATTAAAAGGTACTGCAAAATAAATGAGGTTTTATATGAAAACTCAACTCTAAATTGTTTCTTGAGAACTATATAATATTGAAATATTAAATTCATCATTTTATTTCTAGTTCGAGCTGTCTAAATCTATCCTTTCAAAACTTTCAAAGTAATTAGAAATATCATCATGTGATGCAATAATTAAGTAGGTTCCCTTATTTTTTATTTTAGAATTTAGAATAAGTGATAATTTTTGTTTAGAATGCTCATCAAGAAAATTAAAAGGCTCGTCGAGGATCAATATTTTTGGCTCTTTTAGCATAGCGCGCATTATTGCCAATTTCTTTTTTTGACCAGAAGACATATGTATAAATTTCTTATTTTTAAATTTTTCAAAGTTGAAAACATCACCGCTTTCTTTTATGTAATTTTGAATTTTTTGTTGATTAATCCCATCAATATTGCCAAAAAATTCTAAATTTTCATAAGCCGTTAACCTTCCAAAAAAAGATCTTTCGTTTGATGATACAAAGCCAAGTCTTTCAGCTTTATCGATAGTAATCTCACCTTTATTAGGCAAGAGAACTCCAGAAATTAACTTTAATAAAGTTGTTTTGCCTGAACCATTCTTTCCTGTAATTATATAGGGTATATTTGGTAAAAATTGAAAGTTAAAATCTTCTAGAACCTTGCCCTTATGATTGCTGAATAATTTATTTATGTCCTTTAGCTGAATCATTATTTACGTAATCTCTTAAGTTAACTTTGTTGAGATGTTGATCATCATTCCGAAGTAAAAAATTAATCTTATCACGACTGATTAAGTAATTTTTAATAAAATCTACCAAATACAAAGGATAAGACATCATTAATTTAAATTTATTTTTAATTGAAATATTGTATTCATAAGATAATTTTGACGATGAAGGAAGTATAATTTTTTTAATAATAAGACTTACTTTTTTTAAAAAATTTGCTTCTCTAAGTGCCGTATAATTATCACTAGTTACATTTTCAAAAGAAAGAGATATGGCTTTATCTATATACCCTTGTTCAATTATTGGCACTCTATTTTTTGATAAAAAATCTCTTGGCAATAACTCAAGCTTTACCATCGAGTTAATTGTTAAATAGGTCTGAAGGTTAATGTCTATTTCTTTTGATTTCTCTAGGATATATCGCCAGTCTAGATCATGGTTCATATTAATTTGTTTTATATCTAAAAAATACTTAAAACCTGATGTATAAAAAGAGTGAGTTGTATAGTTATAGATTACATGCAAGATATAATTTTCAAAACTTGGAGCCCTGAGGTCCACAAAATTTTTATTTTTGACTAAGTTACTTTCAAGAAAGCTTTTCTCAAAATCTGGATAGTCTTTCTTGGCTTTTTTAAATAAAGATGTATGAATTTCAATACTATTATTTTCATTATCTTTGAGAAGTACATCAGGATTCTCATCAAGAGATCCTTCCCAATATTTATTATTAAATGGATATTTTTTTTTAAGTTTATATCCTTTTTGAATAAGGATTTTTACAGCATCGTAAGCTTCAGACTTAGGTATAAAGACATCTACGTCAGATGAAGGCCGTCTAGAAATACAATCTGTATTATATGTATACATTGCAAGTGCTTTTAAGAAAACGAAAGGAATGCTTTCAGTAGATAAGATTTTAGAGATTCTCAGTGAACTTTCTAAGCATGAAGCTGATTTGATCGTTAATTTTAAAGCTTTTGTTTTGAGTTGCTGCTTAAGATTGCTTGGAATTTCTAATTTAGATTTTTCTAAGAAGTTCAATAATGAGTTTTCAAGACGATTAAACCTTGCTATGGCTATGAGTTGTTTAGTATGGTGCTCACTCTGTAAAATATTAGTATTAAATTTTTCAAAATTGAGAAAGTAAGCTGCTATTAAGCTACTATAAATATCAAACTTTTCCATAAAATATTATACTAACCGACAATAGAAATTTATAAATAAATCAGCCTCTGTAAATTCTAAAACAACTTTTGCTACGGAATTTACTGAAATTTACTGCAAAAAGAATGAAAGAAAAAAAATACAGACAAGAAGATCTTTCTGATTGGGTTGATGCTCTTGAAAATCTTATTCTTTTTGACGGTAAAGAAAATGCAGCCAACCTCCTTAATGAATTTATCAAACATATAAAAAATAAAGGTTTATTGGATGAAATTGCCTTGAATCTGCCATTTGAAAATTCCATATCTGAATATGAGGAACATGATTACCCAGGTAATTGGGCAACAGAAGAAAGAATAAGACACTATATTAGATGGAATGCACTTGTAACAGTTTTAAGAGCAAATAAAGAACTAGATCTGGGTGGACACATATCAACTTATTCATCAGCTGCAACTCTCTATGAGGTTGGGTTCAATCATTTTTTTAAAGGTGGATGCTTATCAGACATGGTCTACTTTCAAGGCCATTCATCACCAGGAATTTATGCAAGATCATTTCTTGAAGGTTCGATATCAGTTGATCAGTTAAACAACTTCAGACAAGAAATTAATGGTAAAGGGCTCTCCTCATATCCACATCCATGGTTGATGCCAGATTATTGGCAGTTTCCGACAGTTTCAATGGGATTGGGGCCAATAATGTCAATTTATCAGGCTCATGTAATGAAATATCTTGAACAACGTGAACTTCTTAAAAATGATCCTGAAAGAAAAATTTGGATGTTTTGTGGAGATGGAGAAATGGATGAGCCTGAATCAATGGGTGCAATATCTTTAGCTGCTAGAGAAAAATTAGATAATTTGATTTTTGTTATAAATTGTAATCTTCAAAGACTTGATGGCCCTGTTAGGGGTAACTCTCGAATTATCACTGAGTTAGGCAGTATTTTCAAAGCAGCTGGATGGAATGTTATTAACGTTATTTGGGGTAGAAAATGGGATGATTTAATAAGAAGAGATTCTACTGGAGCATTAAGGTGGGTTATGAATAATACAGTTGATGGTGAGTATCAAAATTTTAAAGCAAAAGGAGGCGCCTATACACGCAAACATTTTTTTGGGAAACACCCTGATGCGCTTAAATTGGTTGAGGGGATGACAGATCAAGAGATTGAAGATTTAAATAGAGGAGGCCATGATCCAGGCAAAGTTTTTAATGCATATAAAGCAGCTTATGATTGTAAAGACAAGCCTACAGTTATTCTTGCTTTTACTGTAAAAGGATATGGTATTGGATCTCGACAAGCAGACAATACAACACATCAAGTAAAAAAGCTTACAGATGAAAACTTAAATGATTTCATTAAGAAATTTAATTTACCTATTGATCATAAAAAATTACAAAATTTGGATTACCTTAAGTTATCCAAGCAAAGTGAAGAGTATAAGTATCTGATATCCCAAAGAAAAAAATTAGGAGGTTTCTTGCCTAAAAGAGAGGCAAAAAAAGCTAATTTAAAGGTATACGATAACTCTCATTTTGATGAATTCAATTCTGAAGCTAAAAGGGAGATGTCAACTACAATGGTTTTTGTAAGACTTATAACTTCATTATTAAGAGATAAAAAAATTGGAAAAAATATAGTTCCTATTGTACCTGATGAGGCAAGGACTTTCGGAATGGATGGTCTATTTAGACAATTTGGAATTTATAGTAGGGAGGGTCAAAAATATCAACCAGAAGACGCAGATAAAGTGATGTGGTATCGAGAGTCAAAAGATGGGGTGATGCTAGAAGAGGGTATTAATGAAGCAGGAGCATTTTCTGCCTGGCTTGCACTAGCTACATCATACGCAAATAACTCTCTACCAATGATTCCATTCTATATTTACTATTCAATGTTTGGTTTTCAGAGAGTTCATGATTTGGCATGGGCTGCTGGTGATGCTAGGGCCAGAGGATTCTTATTAGGTGCAACATCTGGCAGAACAACACTAAACGGCGAAGGTCTGCAGCACCAAGATGGTCACAGTCATCTCTTAGCTCAAACAATCCCTAACTGCAAATCTTACGATCCTTGTTTTGATTATGAGTTAGCTGCAATTATTAAAAATGGTATTGAGGATATGTACGTCAAAAATAATGATAATTATTATTATTTAACTTTAATGAATGAAAACTATTTGCACCCCGAAAGACCAAAAAATTTAAAGGATTCTGAAATAATGCAGGGAGCTTATTTGTTCAAAAAAGAGAATAAAGCTGAAGTAAGGCTGTTAGCATCTGGACTGACGTTACGTTTTGCTGAGGAAGCCTCGAAAAAATTAATGGATTTTGGTATTAAAGCTAATATCTGGAGTATTACAAGTTTTAATGAACTGGCAAGAGGCGGCATAATTGCTGATCAGGACAATATGAATGAACAGAAATCAGAATCATATGTAGAAAGCTGCTTTAAAAATGAAATGCCTACGGTTGCAGTCTCTGAATATCAGAAATTATATGCTGAGCAAATAAGAAAATGGGTAAATGGCAATTATATTTGCTTAGGCACGGACGGTTTCGGCAGAAGTGATACCAGGGAAAAATTAAGAGAATTTTTTGAAATTGACTCTAATCATATAGCTTATAATGCCTTACTGGCATGCGGACTAAATAAAGAGGCGAACAAATTTAAGACTAAATACAAGTTAAAAATAAATAAGAAAAATCCTTACATAAGATGAAAGAAATTGAGTTAAAAATTCCTAATTTAGGAGAAGCAGAAGATACAGAGATTATCGAAATTTCTGTTAAAAAGGGTGATAGGCTCAGCAAAAACGATCCAATTATTGTTTTAGAGTCAGAGAAAGCTGCAATGGAAGTACCATCAGATTTTGATGGCAAAATCAAAGATATAAAAGTTAAGGAAGGAGACAGCGTAAGAGAGGGGGCGGTTTTCGCTGTTATAGAGGTCGAAGATAATGAGGAGCCAAAGCAAGAAAAGGAAGAAATTAAGCTTTCATCCACAGGAACCTCACCTATTGAAGATATAACTCAAAGAACTGAAAAAGCTTCAATAGATTTTAGTGGGATAAATGCTGGGCCTGCAGTAAGGAAAATTGCAAGAGAACTTGAGATAGATCTAAAACAAATTATTGGCTCAGGAAAAAATAAGATGATCACCAAAGATGATCTTAAGAATTTCATCCATTCAAATAGCAGTATTCAAAAAATTGAGTATGCAGATTTAAAGAGTTTAGAGGTTTTTGGCGACTATAAAATAGAAAATCAATCAAAAATTAGGAGGGCTGGTGCTAAGAATTTAACTCAATCATGGCAGTCAATACCTCATGTTTCACATTTTGAGGAAGCTGATATAACGAAGATTGAAAAACAAAGAAGGGATTTAAATGAGATATCAGCCATCAAAATCACACCACTTGCATACATTATTAAAGCAACGTCCCTTGCCCTAGAGGAATTTCCTTTGATGAATTCATCCTTGGTGGATGATGGAAAATTAATGGTAAAGAAATATATCAATATAGGAGTAGCAGTGAATACTGATCAAGGATTAGTGGTTCCAGTCATAAAAAATGTAAATAATATGAAGATCGGAAAAATAGCAGAAGCTATTTTAGAAATTTCAATAAAAGCCCGAGATAAAAAGTTAATGAAAGATGACATTACAGGTTCAACATTTACTATTTCCAGCCTAGGAGGAATAGGTGGGACTGGCTTTTCACCCATCATAAATCCTCCAGAAGTCGGTATTGTTGGTATTTCAAGGGCAAAAAAAGTTGCCAAAATTGAAAATGAAAGTCTTGTTGAAACAACTATTCTGCCTTTTTCACTATCCTATGATCACAGAGTTATAAATGGCGTTGATGCTGGCAATTTTATGACTTTTATTAAAGCTACCATCGAAAAAGGTTTATAATTTACACATGTTTGTAGGCTATGCGCCATTAAGCTTTATTTTATCTTTGCTATTTTGTGTAGGTCTTATGTACCTAGACAAGAAAGCAGCTCTAGCTGGCGATATAAATGTCAGAGAAAGTGCCCAAACTCTGCATAAAAAATCAATTTCTAGGTTTGGGGGCGTTGCTATCTACCTATCCACAATATTTACGACTTATTTATTTGGTTTTGACTGGAACTCAAATGCGTTTTTGATCTTAGTGTTATGCTTACCGGCTTTTTTAGTCGGTTTTATTGATGATTTGAAATTTAACTTTGATCCAAGATTAAGAATTGTATTGCTTTTGCCTGTGCCGATATGTTTTTTCTATTTTGCGAATATAAGAGTTACAGATTTAGATCTTGGATACTTTGATGATTTTCTAGAAATCGAATTTCTTGCTCTGTTCTTTCTTTGTTTCGCAATGGTTGGAATGATGAATGCTTTCAATCTGATTGATGGCATTAATGGACAATTATCTTCCTATTTAGTTTCAATAATAGTTGCACTAAAAGTTATAGAAAATATTTCAGGTGCAGCACTTCCTCTATCGGATGAATTTAGATATTTCACCAATATTTTGCTGGGAGCATTAGTAGGATTTTTCCTCCTAAACCTTTTTGGTAAAATTTTTCTTGGTGATGCTGGCGCTTATTTTTTAGGCTCTATTGTGTGTTTTGGGTTAATAGAAGCTCAACAAAGCAACAATCTTTCGCCCTGGGCGGTTATGTTGATACTGGCATATCCATTTACAGACTTAATTTTTAGCGTTATGAGAAGAAGGTTTATTACAGGGGGCAATGCAATGCAGCCTGATGCCGAGCATTTACATCACGTAATTTATAAGCGTTTTGAAACATTAAAATTTCGTCATGATAGGGCTAGACACTTCCTTACTATTATATTTCTTACAATTTTTAATTTTCCTTATATAGCTTCAGGAGTCTACTTTGCTAATAGTACTTCTGCCTTAATGGTTATATTTGTGGTCTATATTCTTAGTTATTTATTGATTTATTTTTCTCTAAGCCCTAGGTTCTTACTTAGGGATGAAAAAAAATAAATTATTAGTTACAGGTGTTGCTGGCTATATTGGTAGTACTTTTACTTATGAGGCTTTGAAAAAAGGGTATGAAGTTATAGGTGTCGATAACTTTTGTAACTCAGACGATGCAATAGTCAATGATTTCTTACGAAATCATGCAGATCAATTTGAATTTATAGAATTAGATCTTCAGAATCAGACAGAGTTAAATTCAACATTCAGAAAGCATAAGAACATAGATTGTGTATTGCATTTTGCTGCTTTAAAGTCGGTGTCTGAATCGGAAGAGAAATTTGATTTATATTGGAAAAATAATGTTGAAGGCACAAAAAACCTTCTTAGAGTAATGGAAATTAATGGAATCAAGAATATAATTTTTTCTTCTTCTGCAGCCATTTATGGAGAGCAAAAATTTCAACCTATAAATGAAGAGGCAGAAACAAAGCCTGTTTCAAATTATGCATTAACCAAACTTGAAAGTGAAAAGCATATTAAAGACTTTGCATCAAAGGAAATTATTAACGCTATCTCTTTGAGGTATTTCAATCCTGTTGCTTCTCATGAAGATTATGTAGTTTATGAAGACTATACAAAATCGAATAATCTAATGTCTGTAATTTTACAGGCAGCAAATAAAAAAATTGATGTATTAAAAATATATGGCAATGATTACCGCACTGATGACGGCACTGCAGAGAGAGATTTCATACATATAAGCGACTTAATTGATGGACATTTTCTTGCATTAGAAAAAATTGGAACACTTGAGAACTACATTGAAATTAATTTAGGAACTGGTGAAAGCATTAGTGTCTTAGAAATGGTTAGGGCATTTAAAAAAGTGAATAAGATTGACTTCCAAGTAGAATTTGCTTCTAGAAGAAAAGGGGATGTAAGTATTAATTATGCCGAAGTTGATAAAGCTAAAGAGGTTTTAGGATGGCAATCTAGTCATAATTTAGAGAAAATGTGTAAAGATGCATGGGAAGCAATTCAAAATGAATGTAAATGAACTAAAAGATTTGGCTATTGATGCTGCTACACAAGCAGGAGAATTCCTAAATAAAAGTAAATTAGAAAAAAAAGAAGTCTATAAA
>Ga0163111_10000946_pt1 | contig 17565 bp, 31 predicted proteins | sample CRUFie1St18metaG_FD_109645 | JGI IMG/M metagenome (GOLD analysis project Ga0163111, IMG submission 109645) | Marine microbial communities from the Costa Rica Dome - CRUD Field 142mm St18 metaG | ecosystem: Environmental > Aquatic > Marine > Oceanic > Photic zone | place: Costa Rica: the Eastern...
TAGATCCATTCATGGGATCAGGAACTACTGCTGCGGTTGCAAAATCACTTGATAGATATTATCTTGGGTGTGAATTGCATTCTGAATATGATGAACTGATCAAGAAAAGAGTCAATGAAGTTACAGATAATAAAACCAGTCGATCGCCCCTAGACCAGTTGATATAGTGTCACAACCCCCTTGACTTGGGGGTTTTTTCATGTCATACTATATTCATAGTTAAGAGATTTATGAACCTTCGTCCCCATCAACAACGTGCATTCGATGCTATGCAAAGCAACAATGCAGGTCAAATTATTGTACCTACTGGTGGTGGTAAGACTTATATCATGATCGCTGATGCAATCAATCAACTAAAGTCTGGTCCTAAGACTATTGTTGTGGTTGCTCCTCGTATTCTTCTCGCTAATCAATTGTGTGAAGAGTTCATGGAGTTTGTGTCTGCTACATGGACACATGTATGTCATGCTCATAGTGGTGAAACTCATTACTTCAGTAGCACTAAGAGTGATAAGATTGCTCTATTCAACAACACTTCTCGTGCTGCTGGTGAGAGTTGCATTATCTTTACAACTTATCATAGTCTTCAGCGTGTTGTAGATAGTGGTATTGATATCGATACAATTTATTTTGATGAAGCACATAACGGATGCGGTCGTCACTTCTTTATTGCACTTAGTCAAGTAGTTGAGACCGCAAAACGTCGTTATTTCTTTACTGCTACTCCGCGTGTTGGTCGCGGTCAGAGTGTTGCTCGCGGAATGAATAACACAACTATTTGGGGTGGCGTACTTGAGAATGTTCCCGCTCAGGAACTTATCGCTGCAGGTGCAATTGTTCCACCTAAAGTTGTACCTTTTGAAACTAATCGCGTTCGCACTAAGCACAATGCACATGATGTTGATGCTGATAACCTCAAGGATATGTTTGATCAATTGAATGTATTCCAGAATCCTAAAGTGTTGGTTGCTGCTCCATCTTCTAAAGTTCTTGGACATATGCTCGGACAAACTGATATTCTTGACTACTTCTATCGCAAAGGTTATGACGTGATGCACATCACCTCTAAGTTTGGTGCTATCATCAACGACAAAAAAGTTGGTCGTGAAGAATTCTTCCAAACACTTCAAACATGGGGTGCTGATGATACTAAAAAGTTCGTGATCTTTCATTATTCTATTCTTAGTGAAGGTATCAATGTTCCTGGTCTTACTCATACAATTTTGCTCAGGAACTTGCCCATCATTGAAATGGCACAAACTATTGGACGTGTTATCAGAGTTCACAAAGATGATCGTGCTGCTGTTGCTGAGGGTAAAATCCCTGCAGGTGCATTTCATCTTTACAAGAAATCTGAAGGTGTTGTAACTATGCCTACAGGTTACAAAATGGGTAACGCTATTGCTCAAAGGTTGCAGAATGTTGTTAATCAAATATTCTTGGAGGGTGTTCCCCCTCTTGCCTACTGCTAATGTGCCAGTTTGGGAAGTGTACACCATTTCCCCCATTGGACCCAAAATCGTGTATTATTAAATAGTTAAAGCAAAGCACATGACCATCACCGAACGAAATCGAAAACTCTACGATCTTCGCGTAGAACTTGACAAAAAACGTATGGAACTTGCTTGGGTTGAAACTCAAATACATGCAGTTAATGCAGAGTATGATGCAGAGCATCGCGATACACCATTGTTTGAAGAAATGTTCGGAGGTTGATTAATGGAAACTACCACACAAACATATCTCGTTAGACTCTACGATGAGTTTACGATGATGCAAGTCACTCGCACATTGCCCACTAAACCAAAAACATCTAAGGGCATTAAAGCACAAAACAATAGAGTCCTTAAATGGGCGCAAGAAACTTATCCTAATCAAATTCGTTACGAGGTTGAAGCACTAAAATGAGCAACTTTGAAGCATTACAACTCAGCAATGAAATTCAGGAACAAATTGAAGTTGTTGGTGAACTTTGGGATCTAACTGATTTTGAAGTGACCGCATTATGTGGTATTGTTTCGGATGCATTCGCATCGCGTGGTGTAACAATGCAACAAACACTAGGAGATCAAAAATGAAAAACAATAACATCGAAGATGTAACAAACTCACCTCATGATTGGGAGGATTTTTGGTATTTCTCTGAAGAACTTGGTCTTTCATATCAAGTTGGTGAGGAAGAAATGCTAGAGGAATTAATGTCTGAACGTCCAGAATTTAAGCGTCCTCGATCTAATTACGTTGATGATGTTATCAATGGTAAAAATAACATCTGCAAACGTGAATCACCATTGTCAGAGTGACAGTTGACAAGGTGGCACACACCCGCTTGCAATTGCCCTGAAAATGGGGCATACTATAAGAGTCAAACAAAGCACACCAATTTTTTCTAAATGTCCACTAATTCACGAATCGGTATCAAAGTTGCAGAAAATGCAATTGTTTCAGTTTATCATCACTGGGACGGTTATCCTGAGTGGTTGGGAAAAGTTTTGACTGAGCAATATAACAATATTGAATCAGTTACTGAACTAATTGATGGTGGTGATATGTCATCATGTTGGTCAGATAATGTTTATGACTTTGAAAAGCAGCAATTTGTAAAACGTGACCCACGTCCAGAATATTATGCTGATCGTGGTGAAGATTGCCCGCCAAAAATGGCAGAAAGTATGACTGAATATCTTGATCAGTGTGACAACTGTGGTGCAGAATTCGCATATGTTTTTGATAAGGGTGAATGGTTCTGTTATGTTGCTGATGACTACAACGGCAACAAAGGCACCTTAATTGATATGGAAGAGAGATTCGCTAAGATGGAGGACAGTTGATAAAGTGGCACAAGGACGGTTGATTCCGTCCTTTTTTATGTCATAATAATAGTATAGCAATCAAGGAACACATGAAAAGACAATTCACAAAGACTCAAATTCTCGATCAGTTCAAATACAATTTGAAGGTTGAGATTCTTGCAGGCAGAATTTCAAAGACAGATAAACCTGCTATTGCAATGTCTTGGAATGTGTTCACTGATGGGTTACATCGTGATGGTTATATTACTGACTGGCAAGTCAACAATTGGACCAACCCATTTTACGCTTAATCATGCAACTTACAGAAACTTTATTCAACAAAATTATGTCCTGCAATTCAAACACCGAAATTATGGAATATCTCTTTGAGCAAGTCTTAGAAGAGTTTCCTGACATTACTGAAGATCAAGCAGCAAGTCTAGCATCTGCAAGATTTTGGGAGTTAGCACAATGAAAAGATTCATTCAGTCAATACAATTTGATTTTACAAATCATTTTGGCAATCCATATACAAATACATCTAAAGATCAGCAAGAAGAGATTATTGCCGATGCTAAAAATGTATTGTGGGATGCATCAACTGTAAACCAGTTAAAAGAACAATTAGAAATTACATATGGTTATAAAGTAATTCAAGTTATATCAGATTTTTATCTTCCAGTTGAGTATGTGTGACAGTTATCAAACTGTCCACTAATCTCCCCACGGTCCCCAAAATCGTGTATATTAAAAGAGTCAAACAAAGGAGCATCAATGCAACTCACTAATTCCGCCGTCATCGTTGACTATTTTCCTGAAGCATTCATTGCTGAATCATGTGAAAAGAAGGGGATGAAAGTTGTAGTAAAACGTTTTTCAAAACGTGTTACTTTCCGTGCTAATGGTATGAAGTCTTATAGTGTAATTACTTTTACAGATTTCAAACATGAAATTGCATCAAGAATTGCAAAGGGTGCTGAGGTTACTGCATTTAATACTGATAAAATGCCATCTAGTGAGTATATGCCAATGGCGTGTGTAGGTTGAGAAACTGTCACACTAGGACCCTATTCTAGGGTCCTACCCATTATAATAGTAGTATACAAACAAAGAAACAAATGCCAAACATTTCACTCTCAGAATTCCAAGACATCAAAACAAAAAGAGATCAAGATGTTAAAGACGTTGCATTTTATGCTCAGGAATTGTGCCATCGTTTAGTATGTCAAATGACTGACTATAAAGTGAACATGCTAACAAAAAATTCAATTAGATTCTCTCAGGGTGATAGTGTACTGGGCAAACGTGATGACCTAAGTGATTATGCTAAAGAGCAATTAAAAGAGATCGAAGTCAACGGAATTGAAGATAAGTTCACACTTAAGAATGGACGTAAGTATATCAAACTTATTCATTCTGATCGTGGTGGACATGGTTCAGTTCACGCATTTATCGACAAAGTAACTGGTGACGTGTATAAACCAGCATCATGGAATAAACCAGCGACTCACGTCCGTTATAATCTTTTGAATGAAGATTCACGCCGTGAATGTTTCGCTCGTGCAGATTGGGCGGGTGGTTATCTCTATATGAGATAATTACCTCAATCATTTTTGTAAACTTCGCTTTAATCAAATGCAAATTATTGAAACTGATCACCACATTATCGAATTTGAAACTAAAAGGGATAAGAAGATCATGATGCAAGAATGTGAAAAATTAGGTGTCAATTTGGATTATTATTTGTTTGAGTTTGATTGTACTGAAGAAGTTGAAGAATGGGATCCACAAAGTGACACTTACTAAAGTGTCCACTATTGGTTGTAATTGTCCATAATATCCCTTATTATAATAATAGTTAAGCAATCAACCATTATGGACAAAACTCAAACAATCATGAACAGAATCGTTCAGGTAGACAACTTTCAAAATATGGCATGTTGTTGTGCTAATTGGAAAGAATTTGTTGAAGAGTTAGCAGAATGGGGTGTAGATGGATGCGCTAAAATTGACTTCGATGATGCTGATTTAGATGTTGCTAAATTAGATGCATTCATTAAAGCAGAAAATGGTTATGTAAGGGAGGTTGCATAATCATGAATGATCAGAAATTTCAAGCAGCATATTCTAACATGCTTCGCAGTTACTCATTCGGCAGACATTTTTGGTTAGATGAAGAAAACCGTTTTTGTAGTTGTCCAACATTTGAGAATGGAAATCCTGATCTAGATCATATTGATTATGTTTCAGATTGGACCGATTTAGATGATGTTAATCTTGATCAATTATTTTTTATTCATGCTCACCTAATTAGAAACTATGATCAAGCATAATCACAATGTCCCGCTAATTGCAACTACTCTTGTGACAGTGGTATTAGTGGCACATACTTACATCAATTCTACATTATTACCCATTATAATAAGTACATAACACACAAAACATTATGAGCAATTACGAAGCACTTTTAACTCTCATCGGTGACATTAACAATTCATTTTCTCATATTGAAGATGAGAATGCCGCCGCTATATGTGACGGTGATATGAAACTTTTAGATAAAGCAGTTAAGAGATTCAAAACAACTGTATGGTCGAACCAGTTGGATTAGTGGCACATACTAACACATATCCACACTATTATCCTTTATAATAAGTACATAACACACAAACAACATGATCAACAACTTACACGATTTCATTCTTTACATCTGGGACTTCTATGGTTCTGATGGTTTATATCCTATAGAGGGATTACAGAAACAACACATTTTTGATGCTTTTGAAATATACAAAGAAAGACTTCAAAAAGGTGATTTAGAATATGCACATTATTCATGGGGTTATGGTGATAGTTTGGACCGTGAAAGAATGAGAGAAATCATACTAGAATTCAACCTAAACAAAATGGAGGTAGTCTAAAATGAAAGCGAAAAAAGGGTTTAACATAGAACTAACAACTGGTCAATTTGATCATCTTTGTGAGTTAGTAATGGATGCATATAATAGAGGATACGATCAAAAAACAATGGTAGATACGCAAACATTTGATAATATGAGCGATGCAATTTGTAACGCAAAGGAGACTTATCTCTCATGATTAAAATAGAACTAACTAGGGCACAATTTGATGAACTTTACACGGCGGTGAAAGTGTATCCTGATCTAAAAGTTATTATGGATAAGTACGCTAAAAAGTATAAACCAGTAAAACTAAATCAACCTGACTGGGAGGACACTTGACAAACTGGCACAAGACCCCTTGATTTTTCCCGATTTTTATGCCATACTATTAGTATGAATCAAACTTACGAAATCACCTGTCCCGCCACTGGCGAAACCGAATTTACAACAGACTTAGATCGCGCTATGGATCTTTGTTATTCAATGTCCGAAGATCAAACTCAGTACGCATGTATTAGAGACACATTCGGCAATGTCATCGGTGAATATGGTGACATCATGGACGCCGTGGATCGCGGTCTAGTGTGACAGTCAACAAAGTGGCACACGCGGGGTCGCATCCGCGTCGTGGTCCACTATAATAAGTACATAACAAACAAACAACCCAAACAACATGAGAAAGATCGAACAGCAAATGAACAACGCAATCCGCAATGGTATCGCGTGGAGCAACTCCAACACCTGCACAACTTTCGATCCTACTAACAATATGGCATGTGAGGTTTATCTTCACGGTAACCATATTGCAACTGTTTCAGATGAAACAATCACACTTTTCGATGGTGGTTGGCAGTCTAATACAACTAAGTCACGCTTAAATGCAATCATCAATGAATTCACCGATGGCACTAAAAACGGTGTATTTCAAAAAAACTGGACTTGGTACGTTACTGACAACGGTGAAACCAAAGAATTCACAAACGGTATGACTTTGGCAATCGCCTAAAGTCTACCGACTTTTTTTTATAAATCATGAAAAAACTCCTCAACATGAAATTTATCCTTTTGGTCATCATCGGGGCACTTCTTTGGAATAACAACGACGCCCGCCATTTTACCGCTGATTTACTAGACGATACCGCTAGAATCGTCCGCCCTGATTACAAACAGTTCACTGGGGTTAATTACTAATGAGAGTTGCATTACTTGCTATCGTCCTATTATTTGGAATCAAACTAGGCACTAACGTCATATCTTCATTCCAGGAACATATGGAGACAAAAAACTCTTATATGTGTAAAATAGATGTAAGTTACTGTAAAGAGTAATGCATCACGTTTTATATGAATGGTCCGAACTAGTGGAAATTGACAAACATGTTGAACATCTAGAAAATGCCATCTTGAGCATTAATCAACTGGTCCGATCATTACATAAAACAGATAATAAACATCTATATGATAGTTCCCTTATTATCATCCGTAATGAACTACAAAAACAACTAGATGACATTCTCGCCCAGTTCCCTAACTATCAAGAACTCAGAGACAAAAAACTATGAAACAATCAGACTTCATATTAGGGCAATATATCTCTATAGATGGTGTTGATGGTTTTATCACTTTTATCTCTGAGGATTACATCACCTATTGCATTAAGGAAATTGTCTACAATGACCAACAACGAACACACGCCCGAAGACAAAATAATCAGGTCAACGTTCTCATCTTCCGAAAATACTGGGGTGACATTCAACCAACAGATAAATTACATCAGGATTACATCGGGTGAGATTATTTCTATTCTGTGGAATTCTTTTAGAGATCACCTTATAAGAGAGAGAAAAAACCAAAGAGATCCACCTATTTGATAGTTTTCCACAAAATGCGGAAAATTGTGGAAATGTGGAAAAAAACCTATTAGTGTGTTTTATCTCTCTAAATGTGTCCGCCTGTTGTACCCTTAGCACGTCCCCTATGGATTGTCAACCCCTGTGAGAATATGCAGATAAATGTCAGATAGGCACTTGACTTAATTCTCAGAATCTGGTACAATTAACCTTGTAGAGGTTCAGAAACAATCTTAGTATCTTTGAGACTTATGACTTACTTTGTTTACGACACTAACAACAATCTCCGAGGATCTTTCAGGTCAATCTATGACCTCGAAGTTTATGTTGACGGTGTACGGAACTCAAGGGGAGACAGTTTCCCAAATACTCCGAGAATGTCACCCTTTGATTATCTTAAAAGTATCGGATGGATATGGGAGGTTAAAGACAATGTAGCAGCGTAGTTGACACACAGAGAAAAGTCGAGTATACTGGGGACAGTTAATAAGGTTCCTATGTGTAACTAACTAGCCCCTCTGATAAAATGTTAAGAATGGCAGTATTTTATGCCCCCTAAATGTTAAAATCGGCCACTACCCTAACCTACAAAGGTTCCCCAGAGCGATCAATATATTATTCCCTAAATCATTTACATCAGAATTAAAAAAATTTCTCAGGTAAAAAATGGACTCTAAGACTCGCGAAGAAAGACAAGATACTCGTGTATGGGCAATTGAGCAACTTATCAGGAAGGATGAGCAACTTGACCCAAGAATGTATGAATGTGCAGACTATTATGCATCTTCGTATGCATCTCAAGTTGTAGAAGATCTATATACACTATGGGTGGAGTGGAAAACGAAGAATCCCACAACTAACCCACAGATAAGAAATCGCCTATAGCAGCATGTCCCATAGATTCACTACACAACTAGAGGAAGACGACTACGGAGATCTTATCCTAACGATTCCTTATGATGTATGTGAAACGATGGGATGGGATATTGGTACTAATCTAGACTATGAAATGACCGAGGATGGACTCGGATTTATACTAAGGAAAACCCCCGATGAGTGAAGAAACAGAAGTACAGGAAGAACAACAACTAGGAGAAGCACTGCTTGCCATCAATGAGTGTCTGGTAGCGGTCCACAAGCGCCTAGAAGCGTTAGAAACGTATGTACAGGAACTACCTACCCCAGAGAAGACTTATTACAAACCAGAGGGGTATCCAGAGTACCTGAACTTACCTAGCAATTTCAAAGAAATCTACCGTAAAATCAAAATCATAGAAGATGGGATGCAAAACTAGGGGATACAACCTAAACGAATGTAGCGGTGGTGCCAACCCAGAACATTGCAATCATTATACACCAACCTCAGGGGGCGTAACCTTTGAGGTACAGGAGTATCCTGAGAATATTATCCGATCAGGTAACTACGAGATTCCTGGTAGGGAGACTGATAGGGTCATGTATCCTTTTGTAGAAGCAGATATATTACCAGCATCGAGCGGATCCACAGGGTCAGGTACAGGAAATCCATCAGTACATTGTGGAAAACAATCTAGAGTTAGTCCTTGTCAAGATACAGCAAGTGATGATTCCGTCAATCAGATCTTTTTAGATTACTATCCAAAGGATCTATCATTTGATCTACAGTTCTCTGATACATGGATATCGTACCTATACGATACATCTAATAACTCAGGTATCATTGGATCACCTTGCTTTCATATTGAAACTGAGGAACGTGATGGTGGGGACGGCGGCAGTCGTGAGATCTGTCATCCCTGTACTAATTTCACGTCAACACCTGAGGAGACATTACTCAGTTATACGGCATCAGAGACTCTTACAAACGATCCTGACTGTCCTCACCCCACATTGTTTGGTATTGGTACTAGGTCAGACAAGTTAGTATTCTCCTATGACGCCTTTTCCACAGTTCTCCCTAATGGTGTATTAGACTGGGAGTTCTCATATGATGGTGTTACATACACTGATGTATGGGATGAGGTTAATCAACAGGGTATTGCATATGAATCTACACAGAACCCTTGGCAATCTGGAGATGAAAGTTTTGATGACTTTGAGATATATGACTTCAGCGACGGATCCACAAGGACTAACTTTATCATTAAGGTAAGACTAGCGCCAATATATGATGATAGCGGCGCGACCACAGTATTCACAGGTACTAGGTGGACTGTAACAGAACTATTGAACAACGGAACGGGTTATCAGGTGGGCGATGTGTTCACTATGTCGTATACCCACACACATCCTGATAATAGTCAGACTACTCTTACCATGAATATCAGGGTAAAAACAGTTGGTCAGATCACTAATACTACTAATCAAACTGGTTTTGACGTATTAAGAGTAGGTGACACGCTAAATGGACATCTTATCACCCGCGCCTTCCACACAGAAGTGGGAGAGTTCCCATATCATGTTGTATATCTTGATGGAAACGGGTTAGATTTTACTAAAGAAACACAATATACATCAGACCGTGCCCACGTCGTCACTGCAAAAGCGGGTTATGGTATCAAAGATCGTGCATGTTTGATTGGTCTATACGAATTCCTAGACAAATCCTTACAATTTAGTACGGCAGACATTAATAGAAACGCTCCAGACATCTTCAATAGCATTGAACAACCCTCTGCAAAGGTCACTATTACTAATGGTGCAGTAACTGATATGTCTTTTAACGGCAATATCATATCTTATGACCTAAACAACCTAGAAAATAACCTCAAGAACTCTTATAGTAACGCTTCAAACGTTTCTTTATCAGGAGGAAATGGTTCTGGTGCTGTTGTAAACATTGAAACAGGTGATGATGGACGTATCAACGCTCTTGAAGTCGTCAATAGTGGGCAAAATTATCAAACTGGCGACGTACTTACCATACCAGGCGCTACAAAACCCTCTGGATCCCCTATAAATGCCACTGTAAGGGTTACTGACGTATCTACAACAGGTTCTGGATTCGCTAATCTAAAGGTAGCACCTATTTTAGAGATCTCTGGATCACCTGCATCGGAAGATGGAGACACTTCAAAGGACGCATCAGTGGAAGGAACGTTCGCAAATGGGTCATTAGCAAGTGTAAAGATCACAAAAGGCGGAGAAGGGTATACTCAAGACGATCCACCGAACATTTTTGTGCGGAATGTCTTTGAAACTACCAAAGAAATATTTGAAAACGCGGGACAGAGGGATGATTTAGTTCCAGAATTCCAAAATATGCTCAAAAGTGTACCTACTGGTCCTGAAAAAACGGATTATGAGGTAACAGTGAGTGATACAGACCTTCAAGCTATCGCGGATGCATACGCTGAAGTACCAAAATCTACAGAATTAAGTAGTATTGAACCAAAACTTGAGGTAAAACTAGATCCAGATCAAAAAAGGATCAACCAATTACCGCAACAGAAGTACAATAAAGACGCAACTGAACCGCTAAAAGACATTATGGTGGTGGATTATGATGTTTCGTACCTCGATGGTACGGATGTACCTAATGATGTGAAAGATGTTATCCGTGAAGAGAAACCTGCATCGGCAAAACGCATCCGTCAAAACATTGATGACATCACTCAACCCCGTATTCCTGAGTTTAAAACTAATAATGAGACTAAAATTGAGACTTGTGCTGGTAGTTTTACGCAATTGCCAACTGCTTCTCAGTTTACTAAATACATTATGCGTCAATATCGCGCTGATCCTGCAAAAGAGACCACTATTAATGTCACATTGAAGTGTATTCCGCAGGATATTGGGTGTACACACTTTGTTTGTAACGCTCCTACGCTTTCTCCTGGTTACAGTGAGCAAGTTGATGAGGGAAATGTCGATGAAGAAGGTAATCCAGTCACTACAACCTACACATATTCTTACACCATGTCACCATTATTGGGTCCTGGCGCTAAGGTATGGGAGGCATCAGGGACAATGAAGATTTATCATGACTTGACGAGAGCGGCAAGAACTGTTACACTAGCGACTGATGCATACGGCAATCCATTCTCTGATTAACAAATGGCAGGTTTAATGTGTGGACTGTACATGGGCACTTGCAGTGGTCATGGTACAGGTACAGGTGCTTCGCATCATCCAGGTTTGGGTGGTGGTACTCTCCCTAATTGTCCTCATCCGTCTTTGAGTCCTACAATTACTGCAGTTCCGCTACCCGCCACTAACGCTGTTGCTATTTGGCCACCACTTTCACAACTTCCTCAAGGTGTGCCTGGTGCTAAAGTAGCAAGAGTGTTTGTAAATAAGATCGTACCTATTGTTGATCAAGATATACTGACTCCGCATCCTACTCCAACGCAGTTCACTACGACCTCTGTTGGTTATAAATGCTTGACTGTCCGCAATACACCCGCTTGGTGGTGTACTCAAGGTACAGCGGGCGGTAGAGAAGCAGCAGCGGGACACTCAAGGAAGGCAATGGCAACCAGCAAAACAGTTTTCATCGGTGGAAGACGTGCTGTTCGCTTTGGTGACCCACTCGGAGACGGTACAACGGCATTTCCATGCCTCTCAACGGTTACAGGATCAAGTAAAAATGTTTTTATTGGAGGTTAATCCTTGGCAAAAATGAAAAAGTCGCTCGTAGGCGGCAATATGATTGAATCCACCCCTAAAAAGACTAGACAGGGGACTGGACAGCACACAAAATACTCGGCAACGTCCAGAAATGGAGCAAAAAAGCGTTATCGGGGTCAAGGTCGATAAATAAAAAGGGATAGGAACCCCTCAAAAAGTTCTTTACACTATTTTGGAGGACTTATGGGTAGAAATCATGTTCCAGATCACGTTCCCGAGATGATGAAACACGATTTTGGTACAACTGTACTAATTACAGATCCAAAATCTGATCGTTATCTGCAACGTAGTCAAAAAATCGACAACAATCAATGGTCTGAGAGTCACAAAAAATGGCGTTAAAGAAAATCGGAGGTCAAAATTTTACCAAATCAAGGAGTTTCTCTGATTTGGCGATTAACTTCGCTCGTAATCCTTTTACCGATGATGTTTCTTCTGTCAAAAACGATAATTCTATCAAACAGGCAGTAAAAAACCTAATTTTAACTCAACCAGGCGAAAAACCTTTTCAACCTCTTGTCGGATCTAGAGTAAACGCTCTGCTGTTTGAACCTCTAGATCCTTTTACAGCAGATGCACTGAAGGAAGAGGTAATAAATACCATTAGTCAAAATGAACCCAGAATCGAACTCGAAAATGTTTTTGTGACACCAATTTATGAAGGTAATAAATTAAATATTACGATTGAATATAAAGTAGTCGGGTTACCCATTGTCGAAACAATCAATTTCGTCTTACAGAGACCTGAGTAATGCAACCTAATAACTTAACAGCATTAGATTTTGAGGATATTAAATCCTCGATCAAATCATACCTAAGAACTCGTACAGAATTCACGGATTATGACTTTGATGGATCTTCACTGTCGTATCTTATTGATACATTAGCATATAATTCATATTATACTGCATTCAACGCAAATATGTCGTTGAACGAGACTTTCTTGCCGTCTGCTACGGTTAGAGATAATGTTGTTAATATTGCAAAACTTTTAAACTACGTTCCTAGGTCAATTTCAACATCTAAGGCATGTTTGAAACTTGAAGTACAGACAAATCAAACTGGTGGGTCATATCCTACCTCTGTAACCCTTAAGAAGGGTCCAGTCGCCACTGGTGGTGCTTACATTTGGAATATTCTTAATGATGTTACTACTACAGTCAACGCATCTACTGGTGTTGCTACTTTCGACAGTTTGATAATCTATGAGGGATCGATTGTCAACTTTGCATACGTCGTAAATACGTTTGCATCCCAAAATTATAAGGTTCCTTCTGAAGATGCCGATATTTCAACCCTTTCGGTAAGAGTAAGACCTAACGAATCTTCTACAGAGTTTGATCTTTACAATAGAGTCGATACTGTTACCAACTTAACTCCTACAACTCGTGCATACTTCTTATCAGAAGGTGAGGACATGAGATATGAAGTTAGATTTGGTGATGACAGTGTTGGTCGTGCTCTGAAAGATGGTGAGGTCGTAGAATTTGAATATGTAGTTACTTCTGGTAAAGAAGCAAATGAAGTTAGTAGATTTAACTTCGTTGGAAGAATGATTGATACTAATGATATCACATATCAACCAAATACCATCACTGTTACAGTAAAAGAGAAATCACAACAGGGTGCAGCAGCAGAAACAGTCGAGTCGATCAAGTATAACGCTCCTCGATATTATTCTGCACAATACAGAGCAGTTACTGCTCAAGACTATGCAATTATCACAAGAAATATCTATCCTAACGCTGATTCCGTAGTTGCATATGGCGGAGACGCTTTAAATCCACCTGTATACGGAAAAGTCTACGTTGTTATCAAAACTAAGACAGGATCTCTTCTTAACGATGCTACAAAGAAAGAAATCCAGCAAGATTTGAGAAAATATGCGATGGCATCTATTGATCCCGTAATTACGGATCCTGATGACATTTATATCTACCTGAAACTGTTTGCATTGTACGATACAGGTTGCGGATCTAATCCTTCTGAGATTGAGACTGATATCAATAACGGTATTACTGATTGGGCAAGACAAACTCAAATTAATAATTTCAACTCCACATTTAGATCAACTGATTTCGAGAAAGCAGTAACACTTTCTAATAAGTGCGTTACTGATGTATCTCTGCAGACAACTATTTTAAAATATATCAAACCGTCAACCAATCAGACTAACACTTATTGTATCTCTACTGGATCTGGTCTTTATAACTCTGCTCCTAGTCAAGATGGTAGTGATGATGGCAGCGGCAACGGAAGTCAGACTTGTAAGAAAGAACCTGTAATTCTTTCTGGTACTTTTAGAACTGCTGAACGTCCTGGTATTGATCAACAGTTTGAGGATGATGGATTCGGTAATTTAAGAACTTTCTATAATACTGGTACAAGAAAGATCTATACAAATGACACTGCAGGTACAGTAAACTACGATACAGGTGAAATTTGTTTCGGTCCTTCTAATGTTATTGGTGCTGGTACAAATATTGCTCCTAATACAGCAGTATCAATCACTGATTCAATTACTGGAATTGGAACTATTGTAGATCCTACACAATTACCTACGAATATTCAAATTCCTGTTGTGTTTGTTCCTGCAAACAATAGTACAATTCCTGCAACTACACCTGGCACAATTATCAATATTGTTACTCCTTCGATTACAGTTGCACCAGTTGGCACAGTAACGCCTCCTACAATCCCTCTAAATAGTTTGACGCCAACGGTCTTCAATCAAACACCAACTACGATTGACATTCCTGCGATCGATAACTCAGGTTCTATCAGCGGCAATAGTTGCTTCTAAATTAAGAGATGAATATTAATAAGGTTTCTCAGTCTATAGCGAAGCAGACTCCAGAATTTATTGGGTCTGAATACCCGCTATTTAATAAGTTCATCGAGTATTATTATAGGTCTCAAGAGAAGACAGGTCTTGGGCAGAATATTCTCAATAATTTTCTGCAATACCTTGACATTGATAAACTCGACATCGGCATCTTAGACGGTGCTACTAAAATTGTTGAGCCTATCACTGCAAATAGTGAAAGTATTGTTGTTGAATCTGTTGACCAATTTCTTGATAGTAATGGTTCTATCTTAATTGGTGGCGAAGTTATTTACTATGAGAGTACCACATCATCTCCTAATATTGCTCTCAGTCCTGGTATTTCCTATGATCAGGTAAAACTTAAGTGGACTACCCTTGCTCAGATCATTAATGATTTTGATGGTAGTCAAAGAACATTCCCTCTGACATCTCAGGCAAATCCTGTTGCACCTCCTACAGCTCAACATTTGATTGTTAGTGTATATGGAGAAGTATTGATTCCTGGCACGGATTATACTGTAGATGGCACAAATATTGTATTTACTACTGCACCAAGAACAAGAATCGCGTCTGACGATAATTCTGCAACTTACATCACGTTTTTAAGTGGTTTTATTGAAAACCCTATCAACGCTGTTGACAATCTTTCAAACGCTTTTGGTGAGGGTAAAACTGAGTTCAAGATGACTCGTAACGGGATTGCATATTTCCCGATTGTTGATGAATATGTTATTGCTGTATATGATAATAAACTTTTAGAACCTAAGGTAGATTTCTTCCTTGATGGTGATAATTTTATCTTCGCTGAGGCACCTCTAAACGGAAGATTCTTATCCATCTATTCTGTTGAAGCACCGATTCCTTCTTTTGGATCTGGCGCACTTGGATATGCTCGTGTTAATGATGCTGGTGAGTTAACATCTATTTCTATCAACGAAACTGGTTCGGGATACAGATATCAATACCCTCCTAAAGTTTCTATTAATGCTGCTCCTAATGATTCAGGAATAGGTGCTTCTGCAACTGCTCTTGTAAATGGTGTTAAGAACTTCTCCTTGCTTGAGGGTGGTAGAGGTTATAGTGATACAAACCCGCCAACAGTTATTATTGAACTTCCTACTGTAAGTGGATCTAAACTTGCTGAATTGAAAGCAACAGTAACGAATGGTTCTATCACTGCACTAGAAATCGTCAATTCTGGTAGTGGATATACATTTACACCTAGAGTTACTTTTAGACAACCTGGTGGCGCTAAACTAGCGCCTCCTACGCTTTCTAATGGTTCTATCAGTGGTGGTCTTACAATCACTGATGGTGGACAAGGATATTCAACTCCTCCAGTAATTTACGTTGATGAACCAACTGGACTTAACCCTATTAAAGCAAGTTTCCAAGCAGTATTGACTGATGGTGTTATTTCTAGCATCACTACACTAAATGCTGGTCAAGGATATACAACAGTTCCTAGAGTTGCTGTTATTGATCCTACTGGTGCTCAAGTATTAGAAACTCAAGTTGATGGCGACGGTCGTGTAATTGGTATTGACGTTTTAAGCGGCGGTAGTGGATATGATGATGTCCCTTCTGTTTACATTGTAGATAATAGACAAAATGGTGGTACAGGAGCAACTGCTACTGCTTCTATTTTCAATGGAAGAATCACCGATATCAATATTGGTAACTTTGGTAGTGGATATAGTGCTGCTCATCCCCCAACAGTTATTATTCAAGCACCTCCTCAAGCAGAAGCATCTGTTGAGATTGGTTTGAATGAAATTACTGGTTTCTCTATCAATAAAGCAGGTAAAGATTATTCTAAGGCAAAATTTGTTGGATGTGCAAGAGCAGCAAGTGGTATTACCTCTTATACTGAAACTGGTAATGCTGTATTTTCCAATAACACAATGGCAATGCCTGCTGCCGTTGATGATAATGTAAAATGTCTTGATGCTATCTTTGTCAAGAGATTATTAGACAAATATACAGAACAGTTCCTTCCTGATGTTCCTGAACTGGACTATAAGAAGATTGACGTTCGTACAGCAATCAAGTCTGTAAAAGATTTTTATTCTGCTAAGGGTACATCCTTTAGTGTCGCTTATCTGTTCAAATTACTGTATGGTGAGCAGATTAGTATTTCGTATCCTAAGGATCAAATTGTAAAACCTTCATCTGCAACTTGGTCTATTGATACTATTCTTCGTGCCACACTTGTAAGTGGTAATCCTACAGATATCAAAGATGGTCTTCTAACTCAAGAAGAAGATATTGCAGATCCTAATATTAGGTCAGCAAGTGCATTGGTTGAGAACTACATCTCAATTAAAACTTCTGATGTTGAGATCTTTGAACTTGTTCTGTCTGAAGAAACTATTTCTGGTTCTTTCACAGTTCCTTATAAGACAAAACTTGCAGAACCTCTTGGAACAGAAGATAACGTTATTACAGTTGACTCTACTATTGGTTGGCCAGAAAGAAACGGTGAGTTTGTAATAGGTGGATCTGAAGTAGTTCAATATAAGGAAAAATCACTTAACCAGTTTATTGAGTGTACTCGTTCTGTAAACAATATTGTTGAAGATTGGGA
>Ga0163111_10000947_pt1 | contig 17563 bp, 17 predicted proteins | sample CRUFie1St18metaG_FD_109645 | JGI IMG/M metagenome (GOLD analysis project Ga0163111, IMG submission 109645) | Marine microbial communities from the Costa Rica Dome - CRUD Field 142mm St18 metaG | ecosystem: Environmental > Aquatic > Marine > Oceanic > Photic zone | place: Costa Rica: the Eastern...
CTTGCGATCATTGATCGCGTCCTCGTTGGAATAGAGGTTCCGATTATCGACCGGCCGGCCGAGATCGGCATAGTAGTCGTTGATCGTGTCTCCGCCCAGCAGTGGGCCGGGTAGCGCGGCTTCGGGCACCACGGTGGGGCCGAAGTAGTGGAACCCGTAATTGTAATCATCCTCGCGGAAGTGATCCGCGACCACCAGCACCTCCAGATCGGGAGTCAGGTTCGCCTGCAGCGATCCGCGAAAAGCATAGGCGTCGCGGTCGTCGACCGGGTTGCCCGTGACGAGGTTCTCGCCGAAACCGTCGCGGCTTTCGTATTTTCCCGCCACGCGAAACGCCAGCGTGTCACCCGCGATCGGTCCACCGACTGCCCCTTCGAGCGTTACCGCATCGTAATTGCCGTAGGTCGCCCGCGCATAGCCTTCGAAATAGGGGGTCGGACGCGCGGTGACGATGTTGATGACGCCGCCGGTCGCTCCGCGGCCGTAGGTGGTGCCCTGCGGGCCACGCAGGACTTCGATCTGCGCAATATCGTAGAAACCGCTGAGCTGCGCCGCCGGGCGGCTGTTGATCGCACCATTCTGCAGGAAGGCGACCGCGCCGTCGGCTCCGAGATCGATGCTGGTCAGCCCGATCCCGCGGATGAAAGTCCGGTTGACCCCGAACTGATCGCCCACCGAGACATTGGGCACGGCAGCCGCCAGATCGCCCGCATCTTCGATGCCGCCGGCACCGACATCGTCCGCACCAAGAACGGAGATCGCGGCTGCCGTATCCTCAAGCGACTGACCCGACTTGGTCGCGGTGACGATGATCACGTTTTCGCCGGTGCTGGCAGGCGCAGTTCCGGCGACGCCGCCCGACTCCTGCGCCGACGCGTGCCCGGCGACGACAAAGGACGAAATCGCAGTGGCAGCAAGAAGGCCCCGCGCAAAGCTGATCTGTGTCATGTTCTCTCCCTTCATACCGACGGCATTTATAATCTACCGATCAGTATCTTAGTGTATGGTCAGGTCTTTTTGGACATCGCATTCATGTCGTGAAACTTACTCTGCGCCGGCCAGTCGCATGGCGGCATCGACGAGTTGGTCGATAACGTCTGCGGCGGACTTCTGGCCTTGCGGCGAATACCAGGTGGGAATCCAGCTGATCAAGCCGCCGATCCAGACGGCCACGAAGGAGTCGGTATCCTCGCGGAATTCGCCCGCTTCCACACCTTCGCGAATGAGCTCGGCGATCTGATGGTCGAACGAATGCCGCAGCCGCAGGATGCGTTCGTGATCCTTGGCGCTCAGATGCTTCATCTCGCGCTGGTAGACGACGACATATTCCTGCCGGTCGATCACGATACGCCCCACCTGCCGCACCACTTCCGCCAACAGCGCGCGATGGTCGGCATGCTCGCCCGCCAGGGTGCGCTCGAGCACGCTGAGCGACTCGCTGATGCCGACCTCGCAGATTGCGGCGAGGATCGCTTCCTTGTTCTTGAAATAGGAATAAAGGAACGGTTTGGTTACGCCGAGCCGCTCCGCAACGTGGTCGAGAGTACAGCTGCTGTAACCGCGCTCGTAGAACAGATGGCTCGCAACCTCGACGATGCGATTGGTCTTGAACGCCGCGAATTCGTTCTTGATCGAAGGTTTCGACGCTTTGCCGGGCACGCGCTCATCCTCTGCTAGAGCAGGCATACGCACACCATTGCCGATGTCGAAAGGCCAAGCAATTCCGTCTCCCCTGCCGGCGGGATGTATCCACCGTGCACACCCTTCATGCCAAGATTCCCATCTACTGACCAGTAGTTTTTTTCGGTCCTTGGTATATCGGGCGCTTGGGCCTATCGTGCCGACACTACATCGGGAGACGGGAATTGGCACATTTCGGCGACATGCAGAACGCGATTTATAATGCTGGGTTGAACGGCATCCTGCCCGATTTCCCGGTCGATTTCGCGACGCTGCAAGAACGCGCACAAAGCGCCATTTCTCCCTCCCTGCTCAATTACGTTCAAGGTGGGTGCGGCGACGAACATACGCAGGATCGCAACGCGCAAGCATTTCATGATTGGGGAATGGTGCCCCGGATGCTGGTCGATTGCTCGGAGCGTGACCTGTCCATCGAACTGTTCGGCCTCCGGCTGCCCTCGCCCATTTTCATGGCGCCCATCGGGTTGAACGGCGAGATGACGCAAGACCGTCGCGGCGATATTGCCGCCGCGCAAGCCGCAGCAGAAACGGGCGTACCGTTCTGTGCCTCGACGCTGTCCAACAGCCCGCTCGAGGAAGTGCGCGCGGCGGCTGGTGAAACCCCCTCCTTCTTCCAGCTCTATACCCCGAAGAACAGGGATCTGGCGCAGAGCCTGATCTCACGCGCCGAACAGTCAGGCTACCGGGCGCTGGTCATCACGCTCGACACCTGGCTTACCGGTTGGCGACCGCGTGACCTGAACACGGCCAGTTTCCCACAGCTGCGCGGCAAGGTGCTCGAGAACTACTTCAGCGACCCGGTTTTCAGGTCGCTGCTGGATGCGCCGCCCGAAGACGACCTGACGGGGGCTGTGCGAATGTGGACCTCGGTTTTCGGACAGGTACTCACATGGGAGGATATCGCGTGGTTTCGCGAAGCCACCTCCATGCCGATCGTGCTCAAGGGTATCTGTCACGGCGATGATGCGCGAAAGGCAAGCGACCTCGGCGTGGACGCGATCTACTGCTCGAACCACGGTGGGCGACAGGCAAACGGGGGCATCGCCGCGATCGACATGCTACCCGATGTCGTCGCGGGCGCGGGATCGACCCCGGTGCTGTTCGACAGCGGGATCCGGTCGGGGACCGACGTGGTGAAGGCGATAGCGTTGGGCGCAACCGCAGTAGGTATCGGGCGCCCCTACACCTACGGCCTCGCGATCGGAGGTGCGCGCGGCGTTGCACATGTGCTGTCGTCGATATTGGCCGAAGCCGACCTGCTGATGGCGGTTAACGGATACCCCGACCTTGACGCGGTCCGCGCCGCTGGGGCGCATTAACGAGCAGACATTGCATAACCCGCGCGAAAGAGGACAAACGAACCGCGATAGTCCCGGGGGCGGGTTATAAACGCGCCTACCTAGAATAATCCATGCGCGTTGCAGCTGGGAATCCCGACCCCCCGATTATCAACTTCGCGCTCCGTTCGCCAAGCTCTCCACGATCCGACACTGACCAATTCTATCGGTGTCGCAGGCTGCGAGCATGCGGCTCAATTCGTCTCGCATCGCGGTGAGATCATCAATCTTCCTTTGCACCTCGTCAATCTGGGATCGCGCAAGCCGATCGACATCCTGGCATGGCTTGTCGTCGCGATCGGACAACGCCAGTAACTCGCGCACCTGCGCCATGCTGAAGCCAAGCTCGCGCGCCCGCCGCACGAAGGTGAGCGTCGCCAGGTGATCTTCTGAATAGTCGCGATAGTTGCTGTCGGTTCGATCTGCGTATGGGAGAATGCCTTCTCGCTCATAATAGCGGATGGTTTCTGCTTTCGTGCCGGTTGCCTGTGCCAGTTCGCCGATACGCATTACTTGACCTTGTAGCTGCTACAAGGTGCATATGTGCCTGCGACTCGAACGTTGCAAGGAGCGCGGCATGGGCAAATCCTGCTGCCAGACACCCGAACCGAACCAGAACCCGCACAACAATCCGCGCTGGCGTGCGATCCTGTGGATCGCGCTTGTCGCCAATGCAGCGATGTTCGTGGTCGAGATAATAGCCGGTGCTGCCGCCGACTCCCGCGCGCTCCTGGCCGACGCGCTGGATTTCTTTGCCGATGCTGCCAATTACGCCATCAGCCTTGGCGTTGCGGGCATGGCCTTGGCATCACGCGCGAAGGCCGCTCTGTTGAAGGCGGCGACAATGCTGGCCTTTGGGCTGTGGGTGGTCGGCTCCGCGATCTACGGACTGATTGGAGGGTCGAATCCGGAGCCGCAGGCCATGGGTATGATCGGCGCTCTGGCTCTGTTCGTGAATGTGATCGTGGCGGTCATACTGTTCCGCTATCGCGAGGGCGACGCGAACATGCGCTCTGCCTGGATTTGCTCGCGCAACGACGCACTCGGCAATATAGCCGTTCTCGGCGCGGCGCTCGGCGTGTTCGGCACGGGACGAGCATGGCCTGATCTGCTGGTCGCAAGCGTTATGGCAGCCCTAGCCTTATGGGGCGCCGCAGAAATCTTCCGGCAGGCGCGGCGCGAGCTCGCACACGGATAAGCTCTCACATCAATTCCAAGAAGAAAGACCAATCGTGACCAACGCCATGCGCGCCGCGCTGCTGCTCGGTGCAGCCTCCCCTTTCATATTCTCGATGCCCGCCGCCGCCCAGGACGCAGGGTCGGTCGGGGATGACCATGCCCAGGCCGAAGCGAAAGCTGAACACGGAGAGGAAAATCATGAAATCATCGTCCAGGGAACGCGCTCGGGTCGACGAGTGCAAGACGAGCCGATCCGTGTCGAGGTGATCGCCGGCGAGGAAATCGAAGAGAAGGCGATCATGCGTCCGGGCAATATCGCGATGCTGGTCAACGAGACCGGCGGTGTCCGCGTACAAGTGACCTCGCCCGCCCTCGGTGCAGCAAATATTCGCATTCAGGGGCTGGAAGGCCGATATACACAACTGCTTGCCGACAACCTCCCGCTTTACGGCGGGCAGGCATCATCGCTGGGTCTGTTGCAGATCCCGCCGACCGATCTCGGTCAGGTGGAGGTCATCAAGGGTTCGGCCTCGGCGCTCTACGGCGCCTCTGCTCTGGGCGGCGTTATCAACCTCATTTCCAAGCGCCCCCGCGACGGCTTCGAAGCCGAAGTGCTGGGAAATGTCACGACGCGGGGCGGACAGGACCTGACCGCCTATGCTGCGGCACCACTGAACGAGACAACAGGACTTTCGCTAACCGCCGGTGCGCACCGCCAGAGCGGACAGGACCTCGATGGCGACGGCTGGTACGACATGGCCGCTTACGACCGGCTGACTGCAAGGCCGCGGTTCCAATGGGACGGCGATGGCGGGTCATCGGTCTACCTGACCATAGGCGCAATGACCGAAGACCGGGTGGGCGGCACGCTGCCCGGCAGGACGGTGCCCGATGGCACAGCCTATCCGCAGACGCAGGATACCGAGCGTTTCGATGCAGGGCTGGTCGCGGAAACACCGCTTTCGGACTTTGCGACGCTCAACCTGCGCGCTTCGGCCATGCGCCAAGACCATTTGCATCGTTACGGCGCAGTCGTCGAAGATGACCACCACACCAGCCTTTTCGGCGAAGCCTCGGTTTCGGGCAGCAGCGGCGCAACCTCGTGGGTCGGCGGCATCGCCTTCCAGTCCGATGGATTCCGGTCCAGGACATTTCCGGCCTTCGATTACACCTACGATGTTCCGGGCGTCTTCGCGCAGCTCGAACAGCAAGCAACGCTCGACCTGACGCTGGCTGCGAGCGCGCGTGTCGATTTCCATGACGAGTTCGGAACGCAGTTCAGCCCGCGGCTTTCTGCGCTCTACCGTCCGGGCAACTGGACCATCCGCGGTTCGTTTGGCGGTGGGTTCTTCGCGCCGACTCCCTTTGTCGATGCGATTGCAGCAACGGGTCTTTCCCGGCTCGAGCCGCTAGGGGACCTCGAAGCGGAGACGGCGCAAACCGCATCGCTCGATCTTGGCTATGCCGACGGCCCCTGGGAGGCCAACCTGACGCTGTTTGGTGCGGATATCGAGAATGCCACGCGCCTTCGCGAGATCGCGACTGACAGGGTTGAGCTGGTCAATATTCATGGCACGACACGCGTTCGCGGAACCGAAATCCTGCTCCGTTTCAAGCAGGATGGTTTTACGGTGACCGGCAGTTACGTCTTCGTCGATGCGACCGAACCCGAACCATCAGGTAATGGCCGCCGCGAAGTTCCGCTGACACCCAAGCACACGGCCGGCCTAGTCGGCATGTGGGAGGAGCATGGCAAGGGCCGGATTGGGATAGAGGCCTATTACACAGGCGAACAGGCGCTCGAAGAGAATCCCTATCGAACGCGCTCTCGCCCCTATCTACATCTGGGCATTCTCGGTGAGATCACGATCGGCAAGATCAGCCTGTTCGCGAATGCGGAAAATCTGCTCGACGTACGCCAGACGAAATACGACCCGCTTCTGTTGCCGCAGCGCGCAGCCAGCGGGCAATGGACAGTCGATGCATGGGCACCGCTGGAGGGTTTCATCCTCAACGGCGGCATCCGGCTGCGGTTCGGCGGACACTGAGGCGGAGAAGGCTTCCTAAGGCAAGTGTCCTGCGGTTCACAGCAAGACGAAGCGAAAATGGTCGCTCGCGACCAAGTCCATCTCCACCATTATTCCCCATTGGGGATGGATCGCGATAATAATGGCCGCCGACGCGCCACCCCGACCCGTCTGATCTTTGTTCAGCGAGGGTAGAGTATCATCTGAGTGCAGCGGAACAACGCTATCGTCTTGCCCGACGCAGCATTTACCACTTCGGCATCCCACACTTGCGTGCTCCTTCCTCCATGCTTGAGAGTGGCCGCGCAAGTGACCGTCTCGCCGAGTTTCGCGGATCCGAGATAGTTCGCTTTTAGCTCGATCGTAGTGAAATTGGCGGCCCCGTCCGGGAGCGAGGCCATGCAACCGTAGCCACAAGCGGAATCTGCCAATGCGATTATCGACGCAGCGTGCAGATATCCATTGGGCGCTAGGTGCTGCTTTGCGACAACGAAGCTACCGTGCGCCCGGCCATTGCTTACCTCTTTCCAAACCAGTTCCAGTTGGCCTGGAAGCATCCCTTCCTGACGCGCGGTCAATTCTGCCGATATATCCGTTTCGGTCGCCATTGCGCCTGGCTCTCCCTTTCGATCTTGAGACTACCTGCGTGTGCATGAGCACCGAGTATTGAGCCGCGACGTCCATTCGCGCGGTAGCGATCATTCCGCTTGGCCCTTTGCCGAAGCTGGTGTTGAAGACAACCTCTACCGCGCCCACGTACCGGCAGAGGAAAGTTCTGTGCGCCCATCGAAGAGCGCCACTTCACCCGATCGATTGTTACTGGGAGGCCTGGATTGGCTTGGATATTGCTCGTTCTTGCCGGCCTGTTTGAGATTGGCTGGCCGGTGGGGCTGAAAATGGCGCAAGAGCCTGCGACCCGGATCACCGGAATTGCAATTGCTGTGCTCTTCATGATGTTTAGCGGGGCGTTGCTTTGGTATGCCCAGAAGCAGATCCCGCTTGGCACCGCCTACGCAGTGTGGACTGGTATCGGGGCGGCAGGCACGTTCTTCGTGGGTGTAATTGCTTACGGCGATCCAACATCGTTCTTGCGATACTTGGGTGTCGTTCTGATCATCGCTGGGGTCGCAACCCTGAAGTTGGCGAACTAGCCGGTTTCGCTCGAATTTCCGTCGTTCCTCCATGGTCACGGTTCGGCGAAAACGGACGTTGCTATCCTCGTCTTATTCGAGCGGGGCCTTCCGCCTCGGCAACCCTCCCGTCAGACTGCCGACGAAAATTGTCTCGCAATCGGTTGCCGGTGCGCATCGAAGAGAGATGCTATCGTGCGAGCGTAGGGCAGGCCCTCAGGCAGTATCTCGAGCCGATGACCGGTGATCGACACCAGCCCGCGCTCGGCGAATGGCTGCAGCGCCTTGCCGACCGAGCTCAGGATGTCGGTGCTCAGTTGCGCCCTCCCACGACAAAGCAACCTCTCGATTATCGCCCCGCGGCGACGGTCGTCGGCAGTTCGGATCACGCCTCTGTTTGCCGACAGGGCCGATCGGGAACTGAGCATGCGATAGCGGCCGCTGTTCTTTTCGTTCTGTGCAAGCAGTTCCGGAAAACTGCTGATCGCCGATGCGCCCAGCCCGATCAGGATGTCGCTGGGATCGTCGGTAAACCCCTGAAAGTTACGCCGCAGGGTTCCGTCCAGCGCCGCGCGGGCAAGCGGATCCCCGCCCGGCTTGGCGAAATGGTCGAAACCGATCGGCGCGTAGCCATGCGTGGCGAAATAGGCGTATCCCATCTCGGCCATGGCGAAGCGCTTGCGCTGGTCTGGCAGGTTGCTGCCATCGATCACCCGCTGCCGGGGCACGATATGCGGCACATGGGCGTAGCCGAACAGCGCGACCCGGTCAGCGCCGAGCACGCGGGTACGCTGCAAACTGTCTTCGAGATCGTGCATCGTCTGGCCCGGCAGTCCGTACATCAGATCGAAATTGAGCGACGTCACCCCCGCCCCGCGCAGCCAGTCGACGGTCTGGACGATGCAATCCTCCGATTGCACCCGGCCGATCGCCTCCTGACACTCGGCCGAGAAGGTCTGAACGCCCAGGCTTGCGCGTTCGATGCCGACCCGTCCGATCACGTCGGCCCATTCTCGCGTCATGGTTCGCGGGTCGAGCTCTATCGAGAAAACCGGATTGGAAATGTGAAGGTTCGCAAGCAGGCTGTCGACCAGACGTTGAAAGTCGTCAGGCTCGATGGCGTTCGGACTGCCCCCTCCGAAGGCGACCCGCGTGATTCGGGCAGATTCCGGCAGCAGCGCAGCGACCAGCTCGATCTCATGGTGCAGTGCAGCCAGATAGGTCTCGAGCCGCAGGCGGCGGCCTGATGCAGCGGTGTTGCATCCGCAATAGAAGCAGATCTTCTCGCAGAACGGGATATGGACGTAGAGCGAGATGTCGCCTTCCGCCTCCTCCAGCGCGCGCCCATGCAGGCCGGTGTCGATATCGCCGAATTCGGCGGCGGTGGGATAGCTCGTGTAACGGGGCACGGGCTTGGCGAGCAGGTCGGAGTAGTATGTCCACATGCGGGCCTAGTGAGGCTACCCGCCGTGCGAGTCATTGCGCCAGATCAAATCTCTTGCGGTATGATCCCGCATGGCACGCCTTCACAGTACAGGGTTCCTCGCGCGCTGGCTTACGATCGATGGGGATTTCCACCGCCCCCCCGTTACACAGCTTGGCTGTGATGGTTCGCGCGGGCTGCGGCAGCGGCCCGACCGCAAGCGGCAACAGCACGAGAATACCGGCGAGAACGGGGCCGTTCATCGTTCGTCCTCGTCCTCTTCGTCGATCAGTATACGCTGCGCTGCGCCATCGAGGTCCTCGAACTGGCCGCGCTTCATGGCCCAGAAGAACGCGGTGAGCCCGAGCATGCCAAGCCCCAGCGCAATCGGAATAAGGAATGCGAGCCCGCTCATTGCGCCGCTCTGGCAAGCCTGAGCGAATTGCCCACTACGACGAGCGAGCTGAGCGACATCGCCACCGCTGCTATCAAGGGTGTTACAAGACCGGCCAGCGCCAGCGGCACGGCAAAGACATTGTAGACGATCGCGAAAGTGAAGTTCTGGCGCACGATCCGCATGGTCCGGCGGGCGACCCGTACCGCCAGCACGACAGGGCGCAGCGACCGGCCGAGGAAGACCGCATCCGCTGCCTGCTGGCTCACATCGCTGGCGCTGCCCGGAGCTATCGAGGCATGCGCCGCGGCCAGCGCCGGTCCGTCATTGATGCCATCCCCCACCATGAGCGGGTGGTACCCTGCCGATTTGAGTTTTTCGATATGCGCGAGCTTGGCGTCGGGGTGCAGTTCGGCCTTCCACTCGAGCCCCAGGTCGCCGGCGACCGCGCTCACCGGCCCCGCCCTGTCACCCGAGACCACCGTACTTTCGATGCCCGCAGCGGCAAGCTCGTCCAATGTCACCTGGGCATCGTGTCGAACGGGGTCGTCGAACGCGATATTCGTGACCTCGTCGCCGATGCGCAGTCCGGTAGCGATACGGAACCCGCCGGTATCGGGCCGGGAGAGCGCGACTGCGATACCGCCGAAGACAGCGGAGACACCGTTGCCGACCGTTTCTTGGACTTCCGACAAGTCGACGGGTTGCACGCCGCGCCCTTCGAGCGCGCGGGTGATGCTCTTGCTCAGCGGATGGCGGCTGGTGCGGGCAAGTGCCAGGGCGATCGCTGCCTGACGATCCGTAAAGTGGTCCAGTTCGGGAACCGGCTCGCCCACGGTCAGCGTGCCCGTCTTGTCGAACAGCGCGGTATCGATTTCGGCAAGCCGTTCCAGCGCGCTGCCATCCTTGACCAGCAGGCCGTTCCTGGCGAGCGCCCCTGACGCCACGACTTGAGCTGCCGGAACCGCGAGCCCCATTGCGCACGGGCATGTGATGATCAGCACTGCAATCGCGATCACCAGCGACTGGTACCATCCCGCCCCGGCGATCATCCACCCGGCAAAGGCCAGCAGCGCAAGCGAGTGCACCGCCGGGGCGTAAAGCCGCGATGCGCGATCCGCAATACGGACATAGTGGCTGCGTGATTGGCCCGCCTCGTCCATGAGGCGCGCGATCCCCGCGAGCGCCGTGTCCGAAGCGGCCTCTGTCACCCGCACGCGCACTGCATTCCCGAGATTGATCGCCCCGGCATAAACCGTATCGCCGACCCGTGCCGTCTGCGGTGCGCTTTCCCCGGTCAACATGGCGTTGTCGAGCGTCGTCTCGCCTTCCTCGATCACGCCATCGGCAGCGAGCGCTTCGCCGGCCGCGACGATCATCAGCATGCCCCGCTCGAGATCCTCCGCAGCTACGGTGCGATGCGCCCCGCTTTCATCGAGGACCATCGCGCTGCGACCCATCCGCGACAGCAGGGCTCCGATTCCTGCGCGCGTCCGGTTGCGCATCGTCGCGTCGAGCGCGCGCCCGGCAAGCAGGAAGAACAGCAGCATGACCGCGCTGTCGAAATAGGCATGGCCCGTGCCCGCGATGGTCTCGTAGAGGCTCAAGCCCGTCGCCAGCAGGACCCCGATGGAGATCGGCACGTCCATGTTGGTGCGTCGGTGGCGCAGTGCCATGGCTGCGCTCGCGAAGAAGGGGCGGCCTGCATAGGCGACCACCGGCAGGGCAATCATCGCCGACAGCCAGTGGAACAGGTCGCGCGTAGCCCCTTCCGCACCCGACCACACGCTGACCGAAAGCAACATGATGTTCATCATGCCGAAGCCGGCTACCGCGAGCGCCCGCATAAGCGCCGCTGATTCGTGGTCATCGCGCGCCATCGGATTATCCGCCACCGGCTGGGCCTCGAACCCGATGGCGGCAATCGCTTCGATCAGGTCGTCCTCACCCAGCCGCTCGTGGTGACGGACGGCGACACGCTTGGCGGAGAAGTTCACCCGCGCCGCGTCGACGCCCTCGAGCTTTTCCAGCCCGCGCTCGATCTTCGAGATGCATCCGGCACAGCGCATCCCCGGCACGGTGAACCGGCTGTCGCGCAAGGACATGCTACCCTGCGTGTCGAGTGCGAGCGGGGCATTCATTGCACTTCCGCTTCATCCATCCAGCGCTGGTCACCTACGGCGATGCTAACGCGCGCGATCCAGCGGCCCGCGGGCAGGGTTTCGGCCGAGAGATAGCTGCCGCGCCCTGCCTGCTCCAGCTGCAAGGACATGTCCTGCGGCCGGCCGAGCGGTCGCCGCAAATCGGCGGAGACGCGTGCCGCCGCCGGCACACCCTGCGTCGTTACCATCAGCCTGCCGTCCGCGGCGCGCGCCATCTGCGCGGCATAGCCAAGCTTGCGGCCCTCGCGCGCCTCGTCGAGCCAGCCATTGAACTTCTGGCTCGCGACATAGGAGTTCTCAACCACCACGCCACCGAAACCGCCGATAGCAAGCGAGGCCATGTAGAAATTCACCGCAACCACCACCCCGAAACCGGCGACCATGACCATGGCCATGTCCCGTCCTGTGAACTCCCGGCGCATCATTCATCCTCCGGCGCATCGAAGCGCGTTTCCACCACATCCGTTTCGCGTTGCTCATCGAGCGAGGTGATACGGAACTCAAATTGCTGCGCGGCGGTGCCAGCCGGCACGGCGACATAGGCGCGCACTGCCCGCACGAGATCGGCTGGCACTGTCACCCGCTGTGTGGCTGAAGCCTCGTCGCGGTTGATCGTGTCGGTCCACATGAGAGCGCCGGGCAGGCCCTCGACCCCAATCTCCATGGCGCGCGGGCGGCTCTCCATGTTGCGGATCTTGAGCGTGTAGGAATTGCGCACCGACCCGTCCGACATGTGCATGAAGGGCGGGTTGCGATCGGGGGCGACGGTCAGTTCGGTATGGCTGCGCGTACCCAGCGCGAACAGCAGTGCTCCGCCGATCCCAGCCCAGATCATCGTATAGGCGATCGTGCGCGGCCGCAGCAGCGTGCGCCAGGGCGATTTCACGGTCTCGCCGGCTGCCTCGCGCTCGCAATCTTCGAGCGTCGCATAATCGATCAACCCCCGCGGGCGTCCGATATCGTCCATGACCCGGTCACAGGCATCGATACACAGCCCGCAGGTAATGCACCCGATCTGCGGTCCCTCGCGGATATCAATCCCCGTCGGGCACACTTGCACGCACTGGGTACAGTCGATGCAGTCGCCGAATTGGTCCGGGGTCTTCGCCGCCTTCTTGACGCTTCCGCGCGGCTCGCCGCGCCAGTCCTTGTAGGTCACCAGCAGCGATTTCTCGTCCATCATCGCCGTTTGGATGCGTGGCCAGGGGCACATGTAGATGCACACCTGTTCGCGCATGAAGCCACCCAGCGTCACCGTGGTCAGTGTCAGCACCGCGACCGTTATGTAGGCAACCGGTGCCGCCTCTCCGCGCCAGAAATCCCGGACCAGCGTGGGTGCATCGGCGAAATACATGATCCACGCGCCACCGGTCCAGAAACCGATGAACAGGTAGATGCTCCACTTGAACGCGCGACGCGCCACCTTACCCCAAGTCCACGGTGCCGCGTCGAGGCGGATGCGTGCATTGCGATCACCATCGACGAAGCGGTCGACGTGCTGAAAAAGGTCCGTCCACACCGTCTGCGGACAGGCATAGCCGCACCATGCGCGACCCACGGCGCTGGTCACGAGGAACAGGCCGATCCCCGCCATGATCAGCAGCCCGGCCACGAAGTAGAATTCGTGCGGCCAGATCTCAATGCTGAACATGTAGAAGCGGCGATTGGCGAGATCCACCAGCACGGCCTGATCGGGCGCGTAGGGACCGCGGTCCCAGCGGATCCACGGCGTTACATAGTAGATCCCAAGGGTGACCAGCATCACCAGCCATTTGAACCGGCGGAACGGCCCGTCGATCCGCTTGTTGTGCACTGCCTTGCGCGGCTCGTAGAGCCGTTCGGGCAAGTGCTCTCGCGCGGGTTCGTGCGGTTCGTGGCGACGCGTCGTCGCCGAAGGATCGGCAACCGCACTCGAGACCGGCTGGTTGCTCTTGGCGATGCCGTCCTCGACGACTACCGACCAGTCGCGTTCCCCCGGTGGCCTGTTGTCGTCAGGGTTGTTCATCGACCGCTACCTCGGGATCCTCGGCAACTTCCACGAAGTCTTCGCCTCCCCCGAGCGAGTGCACATAGGCAGCCAACATCTTCAGCGTCACCGGATCGAGCCGGCCCTCCCACTTGGGCATCATACCCATACGCGGGTCGAGGATCTGCTGTTTGATCGCCTCACGGCTGCTACCCCGCAGCCAGATCGCATCGTTGAGAGTAGGTGCGCCCTGCGCCCGGTCCCCTTCCCCGCGGATGCCGTGGCAGGCAGCGCAATTGTCGGCATAGATCCGTGCCCCCACCGGATTGCTCTCGGCCTTCCCGCTGAAAGCGAGGACGTGATCGGTCAGGGCATTGAGCTGGTCGGTATCGAACGCGCCCGCGAAGGGCGGCATTACGCTGCTGCGCGTCTCGTCGTCGCCAGCCTGGCGGATTCCATGCGCAAGCGTGTATTCGATCGCCTTGAGATCGCCGCCCCACAGCCAATCGTCGTCATTGAGGTTGGGATAGCCGAGTTCCTGGCTGCCCGCCGCGCCCGAACCATGACACTGCACGCAATTGACGCGGAATGCGGCCGCGCCACCGGCAATCGCCTGCTGCATCAGCGGGCCGTCCTCGGGCAGGCGTTCGATAGGAATGCGGGCCAGCTGCTCGCGCACGGTAGCGCGGGCCTGGTCGGCAGCGCTCATTTCCTCTGCCAGTTCGCCCCGGCTCGACCAGCCCAGCACCCCTTCGGTCGCCCGGTCGATCATCGGCCAGGCGGGATAGGCAATCACATAGCCCACCGAGAAGGCAATCGTCAGATAGAACGTCCACAGCCACCAGCGCGGCAACGGCGTATCGAGTTCCTCGATACCATCCCATTCATGGCCGACAGTCGATGTGCCGGTCGGTTGGTCGATGCGCTTATTCGCCATCGGCTTGTCCTTCGAAAATAAGGTTAGCAGCGTCGCGATTGCGTTCTTTTGCGCCGGGCCGGAACGGCCAGGCACACAAACCGATGAACAGCACCAGCATCACCACCAGCGCATAGCTGTCTGCAAAGTGGCGCAGGGTTTCATAAACGCTCACCGGCCCTTCTCCTCAGCCAGTTCTTCGAGCGGTGCCGCGCTGTCGAAATCGACGAGCGTGCCCAGCATCTGCAGATAAGCGATGAGCGCATCCATTTCGGTAAGCTCTTCGGGATTGCCGTCGAAATCGCGGATCTGCGCCTTCGGATAGCGCGCCGCGAGATCGCCCGGATCGCGGTCCGGGTTCGCCTGCGCGAGCATATCGGCCTCGGCATTCGCGAGATCGTCTTCGGAATAGGGCACACCCACCCGCATCAGAGCGACCATGGTCGCTTCCGGATCTCCGATTACGAGTTCGGTCTCCTTGAGGAAACCGTATTGCGGCATGACACTTTCAGGCACCACGCTTTGCGGGTCCTCTAGGTGCTGGACGTGCCATTCGTCGGAATAACGGCCCCCCACGCGCGCCAAATCGGGCCCGGTGCGTTTTGAACCCCACTGGAAGGGATGATCGTACATGCTTTCCGCTGCCAGGCTGTAATGCCCGTAGCGCTCCACCTCGTCGCGGAACGGGCGGACCATCTGGCTATGGCACACATAGCAACCCTCGCGGATGTAGATGTCGCGCCCTGCCTGTTCGAGTGGGGTATAGGGCCGCACGCCCTCCACTTCCTCGATAGTATTGTCGAGATAGAACAACGGGGTGATCTGCACGAGCCCCCCGATGGCTACGGTCACGAATGTGCCGATGGCCAGCAGGGTGATGTTGCGCTCGAGCCGCTTGTGGCCCTTGACGGTTTCTTCGACGACGGGATCGGTCATGGCTTGCGTGATCCTATTCGGCCGGAACGGCGCTGGGCTGGTTGACGATCGGACGGTCCGCTTCGGGATCATAGGCAGCGTCGTTGAGCGGTTTTTCGACACGCTGCTTTCCGGCCAGCGTCATCCAGATATTGTAGGACATGATAAGGGCACCGCCGAGGTACATCAGGCCACCCGCGGCGCGCATGACATACATCGGGAACATGGCCGCGACGCTGTCGGCAAAGGACCACACCAGATAGCCGTCAGGCCCGTATTCGCGCCACATCAAGCCCTGCATGATGCCCGCAACCCACATGCTCGCGGCGTAGAAAACGATGCCGATCGTTGCGAGCCAGAAGTGCCAGTTGATCATGCGCAGCGAATACATCCGTTCGCGCTTCCACAACCGGGGCACGAGGAAATAGACGCAGGCGAAGGTGATCATGCCGTTCCAGCCGAGCGCGCCCGAATGCACGTGGCCGATGGTCCAGTCGGTGTAGTGGGACAGGCTGTTGACGCTCTTGATCGACAGCATCGGTCCTTCGAAGGTACTCATGCCGTAGAAGGCGAGCGCCATTACCATCATGCGGATGATCGGGTCGGTGCGGACCTTGTCCCACGCCCCGTTGAGCGTCATCAACCCGTTGATCATCCCGCCCCAGCTCGGCATCCACAGCATGATCGAGAACACCATGCCCAGCGTCTGCGCCCAGTCGGGCAGCGCGGTGTAGTGCAGGTGGTGCGGACCCGCCCAGATGTAGAGGAAGATCAGCGACCAAAAGTGGATGATCGACAGCCGGTAGGAATAGACCGGGCGCTCAGCCTGCTTGGGGACGAAGTAATACATCATCGCCAGAAAGCCTGCGGTAAGGAAGAATCCGACCGCGTTGTGGCCGTACCACCACTGCGTCAGCGCGTCCTGCACCCCAGCGAATGCGCTATAGCTTTTGGTGCCCAGCAGGCTCACCGGCATCGCCAGGTTGTTGACGATGTGGAGCATCGCCACTGTGACGATGAAGGCGAGATAAAACCAGTTGGCGACGTAGATATGCGGTTCCTTGCGGCGCGCCAGCGTGCCCACGAAAACCACAAAATAAGCGACCCAGACGATCGTGAGCCACAGGTCGACATACCACTCGGGCTCGGCATATTCGCGCGACTGGGTAATCCCGAGCAGATAGCCGGTCGCTGCCAGCACGATGAACAGCTGATAGCCCCAGAAGACGAACCGCGCGAGATTGGGAAACGCCAGCTGCGTACGGCAGGTGCGCTGTACGACGTAGAAGCTGGTCGCCAGCAGCGCGTTGCCGCCAAAAGCGAATATCACCGCGCTCGTGTGCAGCGGGCGCAGTCGGCCGAAGTTGAGATAGGGTTCGAAATTGAGCTGCGGGAACGCCAGCTGAGCGGCGATGAAAACACCCGCCAGAAGGCCCGCAAGTCCCCAGAACATCGTGGCGATGACACCCCAGCGAATGGGATCGTCGTCATACCGCGAAGGACCGTCGGGAAGCTTGAAGAAGCCCCGCGCCTTTCCCAGCGGATCGAACCGCGATGCACTGACCCAGACCATCACGAAGCCAAGGGCCGCGATGATCCAGGCATGCGCCGCGAAGCCGCTATCCGCCGCCCCGAGCGCCGCCGCCATCGCAGCCAGCATGACCAGGAACCACAGGCCCACCCGGCCCAGCGCCGTTTCCGCTTGCATAGAATTCTCCGTCCTTTTGCAGGGGGTTAAGCGGACCGCCCACGAAGATCATTGACCCATATCAAATTCGGAAAAGATTTCACGCGGCCTCGCGCAGGAAGCCCGCCCGGTCACGGAGACTCTCCACGGCGTTCAAAATCACGCCTGAACGGCCCACCGTCTCGATCACCCCGTCGTCCCTGAGCTTCGATAGCTGACGGCTGACAGTCTCGATTGTGAGCCCGAGACTGTCCGAGATATCACGGCGGGACATCGGCAATTCGAGAACTAGCCGGCCGTCCTGCTCGATCCCGATCCGCTCGGCCATCCCGACCAGGAACACGGCGATGCGTTCGCCCGCCGTCTTGCGGCCGAGCGCGATCGTCTTCTCGCGGCACCGGCGCAGCGAAAGCGTGGTGTTTTCCAGCAAATGGTGAAGGACCCCCGCCTCGCTCGATGCCAGCCGAAGGAATTCTGCCGAGTCGAAAGCCAGAACGTCGCAGTCCTTGAGCGCGCTGACGGAGTAGGAATAATTGTCGGGACCGGGGACAGTGAAGACCTCGCCGGCGAACTGGAAAGCGACGATCTGGTCGCGCGACTCTGACGCGTGCGCCACCAGCTTGATGGCCCCGTCGACCACAAAGACGATCTGCTGGCCCGCCCCCGCGAAATCCAGCGAATGGGTTTTGGCGAGCTGGCTCGATCGGCCGAGCGCCTGGAACCGAA
>Ga0163111_10000950_pt1 | contig 17543 bp, 24 predicted proteins | sample CRUFie1St18metaG_FD_109645 | JGI IMG/M metagenome (GOLD analysis project Ga0163111, IMG submission 109645) | Marine microbial communities from the Costa Rica Dome - CRUD Field 142mm St18 metaG | ecosystem: Environmental > Aquatic > Marine > Oceanic > Photic zone | place: Costa Rica: the Eastern...
ATTTTACGCTTTTTACATGATATTTATAGATGTAACTAGTTAAATAAACATTACTAAAAATTTTAAAAAGGAGAGAAAGTATCTAAAAACAAAAAGGGACCCGAGGGTCCCTTTTTTTATGATGAGGAAAGTAAAAGTTTTACCTGTTAAGGTAATACAAAGATAAATATGTCAAAAATTACGATAAGTCACTTTTTTTTATCTTTTTTTTAAGATTTTAATGCTTCAGCCCATTTTTCCTTATTAACCTCATAATACCATTTATCACAAGAATAATACTTGAAGTGAGCAAATCCTTTAAGAAGTAAGGGGTTAAGTTTAATTTTATTAGGGTCTTTTAGTGTAAATCCTACGATTACTTTATTAGTGTTAGGGAGAGTCATGACATCATCAGTGTCTGGACTTTTAAGTCGGTCAATTAGTTGTTGTTTAGTACCTGAAACTTTCAGACCTTGTTCTCTACATTTTTCTTTTAATTCTTTTACTGTCATTTGTATCGGTTTAAATATTATAATACAAATATAAGTAAAATTTTTTAAACTACCAAATTAAATTCTTTAGAAACTGTATCCCAGTTAACTACTTTCCAGAAATTTTTAATGTATTTTTTACGGTCTGCCATATAATTTAAATAGTAAGCGTGTTCCCACACATCTAACCCTAAAAGAGGTTTACCTAAATTATCCATAAGAGGGTTATCTTGGTTTGGTGTAGTAATAACTTTGAGTTTACCACTTTTAAATACTAACCAGCACCAACCCGAACCAAAAACTTTAGCAGACTCTTCGTCAAATTTCTTTTTAAATTTAGACATACTACCAAAATCTTCATTTATTTTTTTACTTAATTCTGGTGAAGGTTTAGTTGGTTTAGGGCTTAAGTAATTCCAGAATAAACTATGGTTATAATAACCACCCGCATTATCTCTAGTAAACTTATCATATCTATCAATATTTTTAATAATACCTACAATATCTTTAGGAGGATTTTTTCTATGGGAAAATGCTTCATTAAGTTTAGTGGTGTAACCTTTATAATGACGATTATAATGTTCCCACATGGTTTCTCTACCAACAAATTCTTCTAAATCAGAATAGTCATAAGGAAGTTTAACTCTTTTAAAATTATCTTCTTTACCCTCCAGGATTAAATTATATTGTGATTCTGTTATTCTAATTTTCATAATTTTTTAACTTTTACTGTTAAATCACCATTTCCTTTTATTACTCTGTGGTACACCTCTTTAGGTATAAATACTTTTGTTGTTAAGGTTTGTGGTAACTTATCATCCAGTTGAATCATCCAATCAGTACTACCAATAGACTCGACTATTCTATCTTCTTCGTCTCTATGCCACATTAACTCTTCACTGTCTACTTTTTCTGAAAAGGTTCTAATGTGGTACCCGTCTTGGGTGTGTTCTTTAAATGGAAAATTCATACTCTTACCACCATTGTCCACCACCACCAGCTAACCCTAAAGATTTAGCGTATCGAGGTAATCTACAGGACCAATAACCAGCTTTGGTCTTATCGTTTTTTTGTTTACACTTGTGACGTGCTACAAAACTCTTAACAGCACCTCTGTTATTAATCTTTGCTCTAAGACCTGAAGAACCAAAAGACACTTTTTTAACGTTTCCTGTTTTTGGGTTTTTAACGTAAACGTAATATGCTTTAGACCCACCTCTTTTAGGTTTATTTAATGTAACCTTTTTACCTCTATATTCTGCTTCATTAAGTTCCATAGGTAAGTCTAGGGGGACTAATTCATTCTGGTAGTAACCAAACCTCCCCATATCACTTTCCACCAAATCCTTTTCTACAGGATTTAATTGTAATTCATTTTCTTTAAATAAATTTCTAGCGTCATTAATTAAGGTAAAGTGAGAGTCACTTCCATATCTAAAAACACTTTCATTTAAAGGAATATTATTTTTTAAGTGGTAAACTAAAGATTCGTTACGTGAAGCTTTTTTACCCCATTTTCTACCTTTTCCCTTACTTTTACAAGCGGACGGTGTTGGTCTACACGCTGGGTATTTACTTCTCTTTTCTCCACTTCCTCTTCCACAAGATTTATAACCTCCATCACCGTCTGGAGCATTACAATCTACCCAACCTCCTTTTTTTCCCTTAGCACCTTTTCTTTTGAACCAATCTCTTAAATTACCCTCAGAACCAGGTTTTGACGTTAATTTTCTTTTCTTAGATTTTTTTTTTCTTTCTAAAATTAAATTGTGTTGTTCTATTTCTACACTTTCTTTTTTAGAGTTACCCCAGTTTGATGCACCTACCTTTCTACATTTTACTAATGCTCCTGACGCATATGCGGAAGGCCATACTTTATATCTACTTTTTACTTTACGGTAACAAGCATCTCTTTTAGCTTTCTTTTTCTTCTTTTTAGATTTTCTTTTCTTTTTCCTTCCCTCATCTAATTCCATATCTGAATCTTCCATTCGACCTTCACCTTGTTGACCATGTATATCCCTCAATAGTGCACTAAATCCATTTAATGGATTAACTAAGGATTCTCTAATTTCCATCAATTGGTTTCTTAGACGGTCTTGTACTATGACTCCTGGAATTAAATCACTAAGTATATTCATTCCGTTTGTGAGATTTTTATAAGCTTCGATTACTCTATCCATCATAGCTTGTTCATCTCTCATACCTGTAGCTGGGTCGTCATAACCACCTATCTCATTCATTAATTTCTTATACTGTTCTTCAGATAATTTAATTTTCATACCAATAAATATATTTTATTTCATATTTAGTTTGGTGGTTAGGATTTTTTTATTATCTTTGTAGTATGAAAAGATTACCGAAGAAAATACAACAGATTATTAAGAAAGAAAGATTTAAGTTTAACAGTTTAGAATACCGTAATGCTGGTGTGGACATTACTGTTAGAATTCAAACTATCGGAACTACAGAAGAGAGTTGGTATGAAGATGAAACACCACTTAATCCTTGTGCTTGGAGTAAACTATATGTTAATATAGTTGTATCTGGAACTGCGTCCACTAGAGGTTCTTGGAATAATGATGGTAATAATATAAAACCTATCGAAGAAGTAGCTAAAGTGGGAAGAAGTGATTATTACCGTTATGACAGAGCGTGGGGTCATGAGCACCACAAAAGAATTAGAGAACACATTCGTAGTATTTCTCAGAAAAAAATTGCTAATTATCTTAAATTATTTGGTATTAGTGAGGAGGTAACTAGATGGGGAGGAAGAAAAATTGATATTAAAAATATTACTTGGGGTAATGTTTAACGGTTTTTCTTAACGTAACCTAATCTTTCTTCTGCTTTATTAACTTCTTCCACAAACTGATGTAAAGATTCTTGGTCAATATATCGATTAACTTCATTTAAGTGGTTAATAACCAAACCGTGTCTGTCATCCGATAAGGCATGGTTTTCTGGTTCCATATTAAGTTGTCCTTGGTTTGAACTTAAACTAGCCCATTCGTTTAATTGGTTTTTGTTTGGTTTTGGGTTAGAGGAATGTAAGTTTCTAATTCTCGAAGTTTCACCAGCTGAGTTATTATAATGAGCCGGATTAGCTCTCCTCATATTAAATTGATGACCTTCCCAACGTGGATGATTTAAATTCATAATAGTTTTTTATAATAAATAGTTACTAAATATAAAAAATTGTTTAAACTTATAGTGATGGAAACGTATATTGAAGTTCACATAAAGGAATATAGGAGAAAAGATGGTACTTTTGTAAAGGCTCATACTAGAACTATTAAAAAAAGAAAGGAACGAACCACATATATAAGAAAAATTAAAAATAATAACCCTAATCAGTTGTCGTTGGATTTAAGTGGGTTTACTCAAACGATTTAAACTAATACCACTTCTACTCTACAAAAACTACAGAAGTACTCACAAGCTAAATCTGTGTAACTTTCCCACATTCCTTCTATAAGGTCCATTTGTGGGTGGGTGTAATCTCTATATGACATTTCTTTATTGAGATACTCTGGCGGAAATAGGTCACTTATTTTTATAAACATATTCCTATCATCTGTACTCCCTTCAATCCTAGATTCCCAATCCAATAACCTGTCAGCTCCTGGACTCGTAATGTAACTACGTGGAACTGTAGAATTTTTATCTATGTATATTTTCAGAAACCAACATGAATAACCAGCGTCCCCAAAATTTTCTTGTTCATCAAACGAATAATCAAAACCTGTAGGTTCTAATCTAAATCTTATTAACCCATCTCCTCTTCCTTGCGTATTACCTTCCCATGTAATAAAACTCTTATCTTTAGCAAATTCTGTATTTTGAATACCCCCTATCCATTCTATCATTAAGACAGGCATTATAATATCGGGAACATTTGCAAAATGGGAGTCTTTGAATAACTCTTCAGAATCAACACCCAGTAGTTTTAAATCTGTGTAACTAGGTTTTCCCTTTTTGTCCCACATTTTAAATAATATCTTTTTTAATTCTGGTGTTATATATCTAGTGAAGTAAGGATTAGTGTCTGTATTATATAGACCATCAGGCCCTACCTCCACATCTTCATATAAGTTTTCTGGGGTAGGACTAAATATTAAATTTAAAATTTCATTATATTCTTTTGAGTCCTTTAGGTACTGAAACCCACCTACATAAGGCATTATTTCTTCTATGGTTGATGGGAATTGCTCTACCTTCTGTTGTAGTTCTGTTACCTGGTCAAAACTTGCATTATTTGCAAATCTTATCACGTCTCTAAAGTCCATTCCACCTATTAGGTGAATCATACTATAAAGTCTATTATCTAAGTCTACAGGTAGTTTTTTAGATAAAATATGTGTTTTATTTTTTGCCTCAAGAAGTTCTAACATATCTATAAATATATTACGTTAGAGCATAAAAAAAAGGACCTAAGTCCTTTTTCTTTAATTTATTTTTTTAACCATCCTCGGAGAATGTCCCAGTTTCTGGTTAAGAACACACCAAATGCAATTCCTGCATAAATTTTGTATCCAAATATCCATAAACCAATACCAATTCCTAGAGAGGCTAAAGCGGAGAACCCTTTCGAGTCCACCCAACTTGTTACCTTTGAGAATATTTCTTTTAACTTACTCATATTAATTACCTTTTTGTTTTAATCCAAACGCTTTTCTTACTTTTCTACCAGAACCTCCGAAATCGAAAAGGTTATCATTAAAGCAATTACCTAATGTAGTTTTAAGTTGAGCATCAGCTAACAATTCTTTTGTTTTTGGGTCGTTTGGTCTCTTTTTAATCATTTGAGCTGTAGTACTCATAAGTACCTTACAAGATTTTCTATCTAATTCTTTAACTTTATTCTCCTCTACAAATTTAACTACCTGCTCGTCAGACATTTGTGCTGCTTGAGTCTCTGCCTGTTGTTGTTCTTGTTCTTCTTCTGCAGCTCCTTGGTCATCGGCAGGTTGACCACCACCTAACATATCTATTAGAGCTTTGTTGAATACTTTATCACCACCCACTTGTGCGATAGCCGCTTCAGTTTTACCACCGAATACTCCATCTACTTTTAATTTAGGGTTAACTTTGTCAGATTTGTTAAGTGCTTCTTGTGCTTTTTTAACACCATCACCTTTATCACCTTTCTTAAATTCACCTTTACCAGCAGCAACATCTTCATAAGTTACGTCAGTTCTAGTGTAACTACTTCCACCACCTACTTGTCGTTTCTTCTCACTTCCTCCACTTTCTTCACTTCCTTCACTGTCTTCAGGTTTTGGTGCTGGTGCTCTTTTAACACCTACACTTTTCTTATTACCATCGGCGTCTTGAATTCTAAATTGTTCTAGTAGTGGACCACCAAAGTAATATCTTTCATTAACAACTTCTTCTTCTGCTCCAACTTCTTCACAAGGTAATAATACTGTAACACCTTTTACATATTTTTTACCTGTAGGTGCATTACCGTCCCAGTATTCACCACTGTCAAATACTGCAAGGTTCGCTCCACCTTCTCTAACTCTTATATTTCTCCTACCTGTCTTTGGATGGTATTTAACTTCACCTTCCTCTAAAGGACCTCTAACACACTCACCAAATTTTGCAACAAGAATTTGTACCATTTCTGCTTTATCTTTTGCTTTTTGTTCCTCGTCTTGTCCTTTGGCTTTGATTCCTTCAAGTCTAGATACTTCTGCGAGGTTTTTCAGGACAGCTGCTCCAAATTCTTGAAGGTCAAAATATTTTTTCCTATTATAAATTACCATAGGTTTTTTTCTCATATCACGAGCAACAACACCAGCAAGACCGTCACCAAATACCCACTGATATAAATTCTCACCATCTTTTGTACCATATCTTACAGCAACTCCAGTCATATCATATAAAGTTGGTAGTTGATTAAAAACTGTTTTTACTTGTGTCTCACCCTGACCTGTAATATCCAAACCATCCATAGCAGCGTACAATTGTTCAGCCTTATCTTGGAAACCTCTAGAACCTATAGTTTTTATTTTTGATTTTATTGTATTTTTAGGAACTTTCATTTGAGCTTCTAATGCGTTAAACTGTTTTTGAATTTGAGTCCATGTTCCAGGGTTTAAAACCGTTTTAACTTTTGCAGTTTCAGCACTTAAACCTAAATATAGTGCCATTTTTTTTCCGAAAGCACTTACGGCAGAAGTTACAGTTCCAGCAACAGCTTTAAGAGCTGGTGCTATATTACTTCCAACTAAATATCCTAGACCCGCAGTACCTAATAGGGTACCGACACTAAATATCTCATTTATTAGTTGTTTTTTATTATTTCGTTGTTTATTTTCTGTTAAAGTTTTACCTCTATCATAATCGATAAGGCCCATCATTTTTTGGATGTCTTCGCTAATTAAATTCTTTTTCATTTTTTTCACTATGTTTAGTTAATGATTTTATTTTACTATAAATATGCCCCACAAAGGAAAAATTTTATTAAAGAGTTAAGGTATTTATATTTAAATGAATAATATTAAAACCATACAACAATTATTTAGACACGTTAGACCTAAAATGAATATAGAAATGGCAGAAGACCTAGATTCTATTCACGAAGATGGTAGGTTAACCCATCCAGGTCAAGCACACACTTATAAATTTACTATGTCACTACAAAAATTAATAAAAGATGAGGCTAAGTTGTTTGGTTTCTCTAATGACCGTAAGGTAATGGATATGTTACTTTCATTATTTATAGAAGCTTATGACCCTATGTCTTCAGATTGGGATTTAGAAGACTTAGAGTTTGAATTACAACCTAGAAGTTTTATAGTAGGCACTCCTCAAAAAGGTTTACCTTTTGTGGGTGGTAGTAGACAGGGTGAACTGGAAGGTATTTATATGGATGATATTGTCAGAGTATTCGGGCCACCGACCTGGGACCAGTCTTCTCAAGACGGTAAAACACAAGTGGAATGGGACATTAAATTCGATAATGGTGTTAGAGCTTCTATATACGACTACAAACAATATGGTGTTCACCCACAAGATGTAGATTACTGGTCAATAGGTGGTAATAGTCCAGTTTCAGCATACGAAGTTTACAAGGCTATGGGATTATTTGATTAATTCTTTGGTTTATATCAAAATTTTTCTTATATTTGTAGTATGAAAAATATACTAATAATCATATTAACATTTGTTTGTAATTTAAGTTACTCTCAAAATTTTACTGAGATAGAAACACATTTATTAAATGTAATAAATGAAGAAAGGTCTAATAGGGGATTAAGTGCATTTGCAACCGATACGTTGATTAATAACGGGGCAAAAATTCAAGCAATATATTTAAGTAATGTCGATACCCGTAAAAAAATCGCACACACAAATGAAAATCCATTATATGAGTTTCCAGATGACAGAATTAAAATTAGTAGTAATTTAAAATACATTATCTCTTCAGAGAATATCACAGCTTTTAATTATGATAGTACTCAAACAAGTTTAGAAATCGCTCAAAGAATCCATAATAATTTTATGAGTTCTACCTATCACAGAATGAATGTTCTAACAGAAGTTCATGACGTTTTTAATAAAGGAAAAACATTTACATCTTATTATGGACACTACATTACTTATAATGAAAAATTAAATTTAATAATAGCTGTCCAGATGTACCCAACTGAAAATTTTAATAAGTAGTTATTTTTTCTGTGCTGGACCCTTATGTGTTGGAGCGTTTGGTGTTAAGGTAATTTTTCTATATTCCTGACCTCGTTTACTACTTCCTTGACCATAGTAGTTATCTCCAGGTAATACTTCTATTTTTAAATCAAATCCAGTCATATCCTTAATAACTCTAATTAAAGCGTTAGCGTATTGTTTTGCTCTATTATCTGCCAACCATTGGTTTCTCTCTTTTAAGTTTTCTTTTGGGATTCCACCAAAAAGTTTACCTCCTGGATGGTCTAATTTATTATAACCACTAGGAATCTTTTCATTTGGTGCTGCTGAATCTGCACTACCTTTAATAGTTACATTAGTAAGTTTGTCACCACCACCCGCATTTATATATTTTACAAAAGCTTCAACTATTTTACCAAAGTGTTCTTCAGCTTCTGGATATTTGTTAAAATAAGGCATAATCATATTATCAGCATATGGTAAATTAGCACCCGCAACTGAAAATATAGGTATAATGATATCTTCTTCTGGTACTTCTGGTGTTATTATTGGGTCACCTCCTGGTTCTTGGGGTAATAATTCAGCTGGGATAGTTAATTGTAATCTCTCGAGTTTTGCTTGTAGTCCTGAACCATAAACCTCACCGTAAATTCTTTTATCAAGTTTGAGTCCCACCGTATTAGCTCTCGAACCTCTTTTACTTCCAAGTGGAGTAATTTCAGTTATAGGGAAAGATTGCCCTAAATTAACTATGGGTACCCGTTTAGGTTTTTTCCTCCCTGGTAATTGGTAAAATGTAAAACCTCCGAAACCATCACTAGCAGCTTGTCCATCTCTATAGAATAAAAATTTAACTTTAACTCTATTTATTTCTCTTTTAACATAATTAGTTAAATCGTCATTAACAGCAAAAAACGCTTTATAGTCTTTACCATAAGGTTTTGAATTTTCTAATTCAGCTATTAAATCAATATCGTCAGTAGGTACTGTTATAGACCATCTATTGATGGGTAGTCTAAATCTTTTTCCTCTCGCACCAAAATCTTCCATTTCAAATTCAGCTCCTTCACTACCATTTTCACCATATCTTAATTGCATTTGTTCAGAATTTCCAACAATAGCTATAAAATATCGTCCAGCGAGTTCATCTTGTTTACTTAAAATGATTTTATTTAAGTCGTTTGTCATATACATCTGAACCAATTCTCCTGGACTTACGGTAGCAGGTCTATTCTGTTCTTTTAAAACTATTTTACTTAGTCTTTCTAATTGTCTTTCTGTTATTAGTATTTTTGCCATTTCTTATAAATTTTAGGTAAATGTAAAATAAACATCTTTTAATGAGGTATAAGCTGTGTCATCCCCATATTTTAGAGTTTCACCTATAGTAGTTAATGGTCCAACGTAATATTTTGGTTTACCAGTTGCAGCATAATTCATTGTGGTTAATAAACGTGCCATTTGACCTATTGGTTTAATTTTACCCATTAATTTTCCACCCACATAGAAATTTAAGTCTTCACCTATCCTTCCACTCATATTACCGTCGAATTCTTTGGGTATTCCGTATGATTGGTTTAAGGCATTACCATTATTTACACTAGTTACCATCACTTTATCCCCGAATTGATTTCTTTTTTCTAATCCTTTAACTGTCGCTATTTTTCCACTTGGTAGATTAATTGTTATGTTTTTTACTTTTGTTTCACTTACTGGAGTTGGGAGTGGTGGGAGGTTTTTAGATACTGGTTGTGGAGTTTGTTCTTTTTTACCTTCACTACCTGTTTTAACAGCTGATGATACTTTTTTGTGTTCTGGAGCGTTAGGTTTTAGTGTAATTTTTCTAAACTCCGGACCTCGTTTACCTTGTTGGCCATAATAATTATCTCCAGGTAAAACCTCTATTTTTAAATCAAACCCAGTTTTCTCCTTAATGGCTGTAATTAAAGCATTAGCGTATTGTTTTGCTCTATTATCTGCCAACCACTGATTTCGCTTTTTTAAGTCACTTGCGGGAATACCCCCAAACCATGGTTTGCCCCCTGGGTGGTCTAATTCAGTACCATAACCACTAGGTACCGTTTCAGTTGGTGCTGCTGAATCTGCACTACCTTTAATAGTTACATTAGTAAGTTTGTCACCACCTCCAGCATTTATATATTTTACAAAACCATTAACTATTTTATTAAATTGTTCTTGAGATTTTGGTTTCTTACTAAAGTAAGGCATAACCATATTATCAGCATATGGTAAACCAGTACCCATTACCGTAAAGTCTTCAATCGTGAATACTTCGTCGGGTGGTTTAGGTGTTGGTGTTGTTTCTTCAGGTGGTGTTGGTGCAGGTTTAGGTTCTTCTTCAGATTCACCACTTCCAATTACCTTATATGTGTATCTTAAGTCAAATTTTTCAAATCCCACGTTAACAGCAATTGGAAATCTTTCCATTTCTTCATCTCCAAAAATAATAGTTCCTGAATCCTGTCCCATCCAATTGTTAGAAGCCTTACTTTGTGATTTCTCTTTTTTTCTTTTTGCTTTCCTTTCTTTTTTACTCAGACCGTCGTCTTCTATATAACCTAAATCACCATCAAATTGTTCAGAAATAATCTTCTTACTTAACCTACTCAATTGGGTTTCCGTAATTAAAATTTTTGTCATTTTTAATAATTTTGTCCTATTCTAAAACCCATCGGTCCTTGGTCTTTATTAGGTAAGTTATCTATTATATCTATAAGTTCTTGTACTGGAGAATGTAGTTCTCCTCCCTCAGCTAATAACTGATATAATCTTTGTACTATCACTTCATCACCATACATAGATTTTTTACTTACTTGTTCTTTTATATAACCACACACTACGTTGATGAAAGCGTCCATGTGAGTTTTTAATTCACCTTCGTAACTTTTAGTGAACCCTATTGCTTCGTCAAGAGGTTCAATGGATTTAGGTGGTATATAATCATAAATTTTATCACCATAAAGTCCATACAATCTTTTAATTATAGCTTCTGGATTTTTTCTCATATATCTTAAAACATCCATAGGTATATAAGCTCCATATTTTTTACCAAAAACACCCCTAACATCTTTTTCTCTAGGTTGTGTGGATATTTCTGGTTCTACTGAAAAATCTTGTTCCATCATATCTTGTGTAGAAACCATAATACTCATATCTTGTGAGTCAGGTTTACAGATTTGGTCTTTACCACACCAATACATTCCATCTGGACAACTTCTTTCCTGGTGTTGGTCGTATGAGAAAGAGTCACTAACACTGTCCATCATATTATCCATTTTTGCAATATTAGATTCCATCCAATCTTCCAAAGGTTCACCCTTTTCTAATTGGTCGTACATACTTTGTGCTTTTCTAGCAATATTATATAACTGAGACTTAGCCATATACGAACTATGACCTTCATTTATAACTCCCCTAATGGCTTTTTTAATGTCGTTATTTGTGACTTTTCTTTTCATATTATATAAATACTTTTAAAATCTTTATACTTCTTTTATTGATATAACTTCTTTTTCTAATGACTCTCCATCGTACACTTCTTTATCGAACCCTTTACTGTCTTCATAATCATACCAATTATATTCACCATCTTCATCGTATTCTACTGCACTATGAACAGCATCTTCATCATAACCAACAACAGTCACAGTATACCTATAACTTATCATTTCCTTTTCCGATTGTTCCATATAGACTTTAAAAGTTTTTCTTTCAGGTATTTCTAATTGGTTAACATTAGTGATGGTGCCATCTTTTATACCTTCATAATTTTCAGGGTTGCTAACCGTAAACCAGATTCTTGTACCCAGACCGTCTGGTGAATAGTTTATATTTTTAACACCAAATATTTTAAGTACTGGGTCTATAAATTCAGCCCAACGATAAGATTCGTCATTACCCTGGACCTTTATTTTTTCCCAAGGAGTGTACTGGACTATTGTTTTTATTATTTTAAAAAATATATCTTTATTTATAGTTTCAGTATAATAACCCTTATTATCACCCCAACCTCTATAGTGTTGTGACCCTATAAGAGTATCACCAGAGTCCGTTAATTTTTCTTCTCCACCAGTAACATTATCTACGACTTCATTAATTGGTACTTTTTCGAACATACCTTCAAATACTTGTTGTATTGCATCAATAACAGCGTATTGGTCTCCGTCCCAGTTATCTTTGTGACGTTCAATAATTTTATCTGTAAGAGCACGAACATCCATTTCCAACAACCCCCATTTGTCTGGTTGGTCGTCCCAATATTCTCTTAAAACTTTACGGATGTCGTTTTTCATATCTTATAAATAGTTGTATTAAACATATAAAATGAAAAATTAATTTTGGATTTTCCAAGCATTAAAAAAGCAAGCTATTTAAAACTTGCTTTTTTTCTTTTTGCTTTAACGCATGCTGCTATAATATATATAGGATTTTTTCGCAAAAGTCGGGTTCTGACCAAAAAAATTAACCCTTATTTAAGTAGTTGTACCATACACCTATTAAGGTAATTAAAATACCGACCCCACCTAACGCAAATAATAAGAATAAAGGTGAATTGTATGTACTTGCGAGAATTGCTGGCCATACCATTACAGCCAACCAAATTACCACTAACCACATAGTGTTTATTTTATTTTCTATCTTACTAGTTCTCTCTATATTAATAAGTCTACTGATTGCGTCTTGCATATCTTTACCATAAGCGGGTTCGGTGTGGACTTTCCCATCTCTTTCACCTATAGTAACTTCGTATTTGTAATAACCTTTATTACTTTTACTAGGTCGAATCAACTTGCAATTTAATGCTCTTCTTCTATCGAATTTGTGTTTTCGTCTTCTCATTTTTATCTTTTTCACAAAATTAAGAAGATTATTTGGTTGTGTCAAGGAAACTTTTTATATTTTCTTTTTTGGACAATACCATTACTTAAATAGACTTTCCACACACCAGTTCTTTTTCCGTGTTCATAAATCATATGAGCTTTAAGTTTACCTTCGTCGTCCCATATCATCCAGTCACCGTGTTTTTTACCATGATGGTCAAATCCTGCAAGTGCAATTCTTTGACCATTGGGTGCGTACATGTGCCATTGTCCCGTTTTTTTTAAATTATTATTATGGCAACCTACTTCTTTTATATGTCCGTTATCGTAATATATTATTGTTTGATGTTGGCAATTATCCTGTGTATTCCAGTCAACACCATGGTATTGTCCATAGGATACACCACAAATCAATAAAATTATAGTTAAAATTAAATTTTTCATTAGTTTATAATTTTTGTTACATCACCATTATCCCAGACTAAAAATAATATACCCTTAGTTTCTAAACTTACTTCTTGCCCTATCTGGTTATATGCTTTTACCACTTTTAGACGTGGAACTTCTAACCCTACGGAAACAACATTAAACTCCTCGTAGTTACCGTCATAATCAGTTTGTCTTAATTTATAGTACTGGTGACCAGGTTGGGGATTGTAATCTCTAGAGGTGTAATTTAAAAGAGTGTTAGAGTTACCCGCACCATTGACTTTTGTTAATTGTATCCATTCATACCCATCGTATGATTTATATATGGTAAAATAATCGTTATTTTGTTCTGAGTGTGTTGACCATTCTATAATTACGTGTTTTTGAATACCTTCAGATAAAAAAGCGTCAAAATGATACAAGCTTATGGGTAGTGCAGATTGTCTAGTTACTGTAATATCTCTACATGTAGATTCTATACCACATAAATCATCAGTGTTAACATGAATAAAATAAGATTCACCGTTTGTTGTGGCGTTTAAAAATAAAGGAGTCGTCCCCACTACCTCTACTGGACCATCGAAAGTTGATGACCTAACGGTTATCCAGTCATTTGAATTACTAGAAGAAACTGTATATGATACACCTATTTCACTACCAGCCCATCTAGAATATTCTCCCGCATAATAACAACCAACAGTAACTGATGGTGTAGATTGGACCGGCATATTCACTGTAGTGTAAGATGAAGTATTAATACAAGGTCCTGGGTTAATCACTGGAGGTGTACACGTAACTTCTATGTCAAAGGTATTTGTAGAACTATACCCGTGTACTAATATATAGTATACTTCACCTACAACTGAAGACCAAGAATAAGAAGCTGCGGTACTTGAACAAGCTGGACCATTATCATCCATACCCCCTAAACATGTTAAATTAGTACAACTACCTTGAAATACACTTATTTTACTATCCCAACTTGTATTACATAATGAAGCAACCATATCGTCACCATTACCATCTATTCTATACCAAACTCCAGGTTGGGTTTGTGAGACACCACATGTCGCTAAACCTTCAGTGGTTGCATTTACTGTAGTCCCCGCGGTGGTAGTGTTACATGTTACACTTTCTGCACTACACACATCGTCGTTTGCTGGTGGTGTTGGGGGTGGAGGTCCACTACAACTTACGTTTACCTCTACGGATTCATCAACTACGTTTGCAGCTCCTGACGAAACTTGTGTTCCGTTAACATCTACTGACCAAGAGACTTCCGAAGGGTAACTCCCTCCAGTCACACTAATTAAATAACAACCATCAGGTAAACAATAACTGTCAGACCCACTAGAACCTGTAGATAAAGTTCCTGTCCCCACAAGTCCTCCCACATCGTCTGTTAATGTATATTCAGCACCATTCCATCCATCACCATAAGAATCTATCATATTAACAATTATGGTATTTTCTAAACATCCGGGTCCAGCTACTACACATTCTACACTTCTAACCATACAACCACTTGCATTATCACAAGCAGAACTTACATGGGTGTAAAATCTGACAGTACCATCATAAGTTGCAACCCAAGTTTGACTACCTGTACCATAAACTAAAGGACTATTTGAACCGTCCGCTATAGTAATATAATCTGAAGATATAGAACTTTGGAATGTATATGTATTTCCATTTGTTACACTCACTACCGAATATTCACCTCTATATCCACAGGTGGTTATTGTTTCAAATCCCACACCACAGGTTGGGTTATACGTACTACTAGGATATTGTCCATAGGATGCGGTAGTACATTGAGTTTTAGCGAGAAATGGTACTAACAATAGTAGTACTAGGAGTAACTTTTTCATAATATATTTTTTTAACTTTATAGACACTTATAGTGGATAAATGTCCCTTATAAACACGTAAGGAAGGTATACGTATTTCTACTTATATATTATATAAATAGGGGGTAGAATAGAGTTATTAAGTTTTTTTAAGATAAATTAGGTCAAATGATAATTTTTTTTTATATTTGTATTGATTAATAATTTTTAAAACAAAAACAAAAAATGAAAGATTCTTGGGTAATATTTGATTTGGACGGTACTCTCGCTAATATCGAAGAGAGGAGAAAAATATCTACAAAAGATAATGGTAAAATGGATTGGGATAAATTTTTCGACCCTGAAAACATTAGATTAGATAAACCTAACCCTGCGGTAATTAAAATGGCACAAGTCTTAGCAGAGTCTGGTCATATGATTGCTATTTTATCAGGAAGAAGTAAAGGGACACAATTAACTACTAAATCTTGGTTAAATAGAAATAATGTACCTTACCACATTATTAAGATGAGACCTACGAGTAAGGAGTGGATGTACATGCCAGATGATGAATTAAAACAACATTGGTTAGACGATTTATTTCCTGGTGAAATAAGAGATAGGATTGTAGCTGTTTTCGATGACCGTCAAAAGGTTGTAGATATGTGGAGAAAAAATGGTCTAACTTGTATGCAAGTTGCTCCTGGTGATTTTTAATTTTTTTCCATTATCAACCAGAATATTAAATAAATTAATATAGCTGGTGTTCCTGGATATAAAAATAATATTATAAATACAAATCTTGTGAGTCCTGGGTCGGCATTTAATTTTTTAGCGATGCCACCACAGACTCCCAAGAGTTTTTTATTTTTTTTACTTAACTTCATTACTTAAAATATAAGTAACTTTAACTTAAAAATCAAATTTAATGGAAAGGGATGTCTAATTTTTTGAATAGTTTTTGGAAATCATCGTAATAAGCGTTCTCATCCTTATTTTCTTTTTGTTTTTTTAATATGTCTCTGACACCATCTATAAAGTCATTTTCTTCAGGGTTACCTTCAGACTCCAACATTAATTTCCTCATTCTTTTAATTTTGGTTTCTATATTTTTCATTGTTCAAATGCTTGTCTTACTAATTTTATATCTTTAGACTTTATACTTTTTATTTCTTTGTTTTTATAGTCTCCAACATAATCATGGTCGTGAGTCTCTCTATCTTGTTCGAAATGCCATGGATTAGCTAACACTAGTTCTTTAATACGTTCTTCATTATCACCATATGCGGTACCAAAAGAAGTCCCATATTCAATCACGTCTTCTGCGTAATCCGTATCTATTTCCCATTCTTTAGCGGGTATAATATTTAAAGGTCCTTCCATAAAATTTCTACTGTCTCCTCCATTATGAAAATAGTTAACTATTAAAACGTATATTTTATCTTTTAGGTCCATTTGTGTTGGTTTATAGTACTCAGAACTAAATCCAACTAATTTTAACCCACCTATCGCATCTTTATAAGCTGGGACGTTTCTATGTGTGGAATCAGGATGAGTTTCTAGTGAATTTTTTACTTCTTCCATCCCACCTATACGTTGTAAATAAGTAAAATAATGTCTTAATTTTTTTCCAAAAACACTATTTCCAGCTCCTATTTTTTCTACCTCTCTCTCATATTCCATTTTAGCGTCGTATTGCCTTTTAGCATAGGCATCTATTTCCTCAAATTGTTCGTAAAATTCATTACGTTTAGATAATTTTAAATTAGTGTAAAGGTCTTTTTTGACCCCACCTTCATTTATAGATTCTTTTAATATGTCTAATAAACCTGTTTTCATTATTTTATAAATATCTTCCACTTGATACTTTACCACCTAATTCTTATTATTAGGGTATTATGGAAAAATCTAAATTCGACCAGTTAAGTAAGTTTGTTTTGGAAAATGTATCTTCTTTAGAAAAAGAAGAAGGTGTTGAGTATGGTGGTAATTTATATGATGTATATTACTATGGTGATGATGATGAAATTATTATTGTGAAATACAGTGAAGATGGGGATGTAGAAGAATTTTTAGATACAGATTCTTTTGATAGTTTTATGGACACCAGAGACCTGGAAACGTTTCAGGACCACTGGGACTACGCTAGAGAAACTGTTTACCAAACCTACTCTACTATGGACTGGGATGACTTTTTAAGTGAATACGGTATTGACGAATTGGTTGAATTTATTTATGATGAATTAAAAAACAAAGAGGTTAAAATAATAAAATGAACAACTTAGATAAACAATATCAAGAATTACTTAAAACCA
>Ga0163111_10000951_pt1 | contig 17530 bp, 8 predicted proteins | sample CRUFie1St18metaG_FD_109645 | JGI IMG/M metagenome (GOLD analysis project Ga0163111, IMG submission 109645) | Marine microbial communities from the Costa Rica Dome - CRUD Field 142mm St18 metaG | ecosystem: Environmental > Aquatic > Marine > Oceanic > Photic zone | place: Costa Rica: the Eastern...
CTCCACCTCCGCGAGACCGTGCTCCATCACCCAGTGCACAACACTTCCTAGGGTGCTGGCCTCCATGGCGGTTTGGATCTCGGTGGCCTGGCCCATGCCGTAGAGGTAGCGGTAGGCGAAGTTCCGAGGACACTGCAAAAGGGTGTTGATGGCGCTCGGCGACATGCCCTGTGAGGACCATTCTCGGAGTCGCGTTCGCATGCCTTTAGACACCTCGAGTTCTGGGATTTCAGGCCGGGCGTCGGGCAAAGGGAGCTGGTGCACCACGTGTTCCACAGTCAGGTACGGCTCGCCTTGCGCCTTGTGAAACGATCCTTCCAATTGCATGAGGTAGCGCGAGGGTTCACCGCCGTCTTTTTTGTCGGACGCACCGCGGTACAGCAGGTGAATCTCCTTGGAGCGGTTCATCAAGCGGTGGACCAAATACGCGTACCTCGCCTCCCGTTCACGGGGGCCGGGCAGATTCAAGGCATGCCGCAAGTCGAGCGGGAGGAAGCTGTCGGGCATGGAGGTTTGGGGCACGGTGCCCTCGTTCATGTCCAAGACGACAATCCGGTCAAAATCCAAGGCACGGGTCTCGGTGAGGCCCATGATTTGGAGTCCTTGATTTGGCTCGCCCAACAAATCCACGCGCTCTTGACGAAGCAACCGGCGAACCATGGCCCGCACTTCCTTGGCATGCGTCATCGGGGCATGGGCCTCTTGGAGTCGCTTCAACACGGCCAGCACGGTTCGGAAGCGGCGCCATCCGGCAGGAATCCATGGCACGGCGCGTTCCTGGTCGTCCTCCATTTCCTCAGAAAGGGTTTGGGGCAAAGACTCCATGCGGTGTTCCAGGGTCTGTGCCCACGACGACATGGCGTCGAGGAATGCCGGGGCCTCGTCCGTTTTCAGCGCACGCAGGGCATCGAGTTCTTCAGCCCACTTTGGCGCGCGCTGTTCGCGAAAGTCGTCGGATTTGACCCAGTTTCGATGCGCCTTGGCCAACCGATGGATGGTCTCGCTCACCTGTTTTCGTCCGGGACCAGGTCCCGAAACGTGGAGCATGACCGGGTGGGCATGCAAGTCTTGGACGTGTTCGAGCCGCCAACCTGTCCCTTGCGTCTCGAGCATCATGAACAGGTGTTCCACAAACGACACGACCGGGGTTTCATGCAGGGCCACCCCCATGGTGACGTTGATGCCATTCGGCTGGGGAGGCAGGGCTTGCAGCAAGGTTCCCAGGCTGCTCCCATCCGGCAAAATCACCAGCGTTCGGTCCAACTCGTATGGGGGCAACGATGCAACGAGGTTGCGCACGTATTGGGTTTGGCTGACTGTAGAGGAGCAGGCCACGGCTCGAACGGCAGGGGGGGTTGTCGAGATGGTGGCCCGCGGAAAGGCCGCGTCGGTGCCGCGGTGCTTCCGCACAAACAGGCCCGCTTCGTTGTGGACGTCGTCGACGTAGCTCGCGTCGGCATCCCACATGACCGTCAATCCGCCGCGCTTGTTCCATTGTGCCAGGCACTGCCATTCGGCGGTGCTCATCGTCGCAAGGCCCGCCGCCAACACGTGGTCGACGTCCAAGCGGCCTTCGCCCCTCGCCACCCTGCGGGTCAAGTGGGCGCGTGTGGCCATGCCGTCTTGCGCCAACGCTTCGTTCAGCAAGCCGTACATGGCGGGCAAACGACGCCACTGGCGCTCGAACGATTTTTGGTCTTCCGACCAAGGCTCTTCCCCAAAGCTCCAATCCTCGATGCCTTGGATGTCTGCCAAATTTTGGAAGACGCGTTGCACGTCGGCCAATTCGTGGTCGACGGCCGCAAAATCTCCCAACACGACGGTGGCCCACGGCACAAACCGATCAAAGCTCAATTCTGGCTGGTCGGCATGCACTAGGTTGTAGAACCGCGCAAGGACTTCCAAGGGGTCTGCAGCCGTCCAAGGGGAGGAGTCCTCGACAAAGCCACTGAGAGCATAAAATTTGGGCAGGCGGACGGGGGCGTCTAGCCGTTCGTGGAGGGCTTTCCGGATGCGGGACATGGCCCGGTGGCTGGGCAGCACGACGGCGAGTCGGTGCAGCTTTTGAGCCTCGCGAAGGGGGTGGGCCAAGATGGCGTCCACGACTTCATCCAAAAACGAAGTGTCTTGCAGTGTTTTCTTGGGTCGTGGGGGGCGGCTCATCAGCCCCTCAAGGTAAAGCCATTCCTCACGAATGTCCAGAGCTCCTGGCGACCAGATTTGGTGAGTGTTGCACGCTTCAATTCGCCCCAGATGGACCGTTTTTCTTTCTCCTCCCACATGTCGGGCGTCACCGGTGGCGTCACGGGCCGCTCCTCAAACGCTGGCGCACTCGAATCGGGGTCGATGCCGTGCTCGTTCAAAATGCCGAGCAATTCGTCGCTTACGCGGTACCGCTCCTTGGCTTGATCTTGGTAGCCCAACTGCTCTTCCAGCAAGCCGAGGTTGTTCCATGTCACCGCGTCCTCGGGGTCGAGCTCGAGGGCCTTTTTGTAGTCCTCGATGGCGCCGTGAGTGTCTCCCGTGGCTTGCTTCATCCATCCGCGAGAGCTGTAGCGGTAGCTGTAATCCGGCTGGGTGTCGGCCGCGCGGTTCAACCATGTCAACGCCACCTCTTTTTCTCCGCAGTGGAAATGACAGACCGCCCGGTCGTGCATGGCGTCGGGATTGGTCACGTCGTCCGACCACCAAGCCAACCACGCTTCAAGCGCTTCAGGCCAGGCGTGACGCTCCATCGCCGCCTCTGCACGGGCTTTGTAGTTGTCAGCGTTGGGATTGTGAGAAGGTTTCATGGTCGGGCCAATCGAAATGCGAAATTGGGGCAACTTCGCTTTATGCAGTACCCCGTGTACCTTCAATTGTCAGGAACGGAGAATGTGTATGCCATTCAGGGGCCGGACCGGTTTTGGGAGTGCACGTCTCTGGGAGCCCAAACCCTCTGCCACGACGTCCTCGCCACAACTTGGCCCGAGCGTCAACGGATCCTCGACATGGTTGCCGACGACGGGCCGTGGGAAAGAATCGACCGTGCCGCGTTTGAGGCCCAATGGAACAAGGGAAATTGCAACATGGAATCGACCGCCATCCCTCTGGACGTGCTTGAGCATGTGGAACTGTCGCCGTACACCACGTTTGGCATCGAAGCCAAGGCGCGTTGGTTTGCGGATGTGACTTCCGTCGATGGGCTTCGGGCTGCGTTGGATTGGTCTAGGTCGCATGGCGTGGAGGTGTTTGTGCTGGGGGGAGGAAGCAACATGTTGTTGCACGGCGATGTGGAGGCCTTGGTGCTCCGCATCCAAATCCACGGTGTTGAAGTGCGCTCTGACGACGGTCGCCATGTGGAAGTCGCCGTGGGTGCGGGGGAGGTGTGGCACGACTTCGTCATGCACACCCTCGACCAAGGGTGGGGCGGGTTGGAAAACCTCTCGCTCATTCCTGGCAGTGTGGGTGCCAGTCCCATGCAAAACATCGGGGCTTACGGCGTGGAAATCCGTGATCATTTTGCCTGGCTGGACGCCGTGCGCATTTCAGACGGTGCCCTGCAGCGATTCACGGCAGAGGATTGCGCTTTTGGGTACCGGGAAAGCGTGTTCAAACGGCAAGAAAAGGGCAAGTGGATCCTTGTCCGGGTGGCCTTTCATTTGGACCGAGAAAGTCCGCTCCGGATGGGCTACGGCGCGATCGAGCAGGAACTACAACACCTTCCGGAGGCGGAACGCACGTACCGAGATGTGAGCGATGCCGTCATTCGCATTCGCCAGTCCAAACTGCCCGACCCTGCGAAGATTGGAAACGCCGGCTCGTTCTTCAAAAACCCCACCATCCCCGCGGAGCAAGCGAATGCGCTCTTGGCCACCCATCCCAACATGCCAAACTATCCTCAGCCTTCCGGGGAGGTGAAGCTCGCGGCGGGCTGGCTCATCGAACAGGCGGGGTGGAAGGGCCACAACCGGACCACCCATGGCGTGCATGACCGCCAAGCGTTGGTGTTGGTGCACTTTGGAGGTGCCACGGGAAAAGAGGTGTGGGACTTGGCCCAGGATGTCATGGCGTCGGTGAAGGACCGGTTTGGGGTGTCGTTGGAGCCCGAGGTCAACCAGGTGGGCTTGCAGGACTGATTCCTCAGTATTCCACGCAGGGGTGGTAGGGCGGCCGCGGATCGCGACGGCGGGCGACATCCCAGAAGTACTTCACACTGAATTCGTGCGACCCCGCCGTGCCGAGTGCGCCAAGGCGGTTCAAGGTGATGTCGTAGCTGTATCCCATTTTGAAGTCGCGGTTGCCAAATCCAAACACGAAACTCAATGCGTCCACATCCATGCTTCCATCCGCCGCCGTTTGCACAGGCAGGCCACGGTACCACACGCCCAACGTAAACAGGCTCATGTCGTAATAGGCACCCACATCGAGTTGATTTCGATCGCCTTGTTGCATGTATTTCCAGGACACGACCACGTCGCGACGGAACCGTCCGCGTGGGCCGCGGGCCAACTGAATACGCGCCCCTCCGTGTCCCGTGTAGAGCACAGCAAGTTTCTCAGGCAAAGCAGGGTTCAAGCTCACATTGGGGGAGGTCAAGTGGTTGGCCGAAGCCCCAAACCACACCCGACGCGACAACAACATGAATCCTGCACCCATGTCCATGTATTGCGTTCCCACGCCCAAGCCTTGCTCGATGGAGACGTCGGCGAAGTCGCGCAAGATTTGGTCCATAAACACGAGGTTGGTCATGTCGATGCTCCGGGCACCCAAGCCCAACTGCATCCCTGTCCTCAAATTGACGCGACGTCCCAAACGAAGGTTGTGCGACGCCTGTCCCATGAATTGGATGCGGTTCAATGCGCCCGCGCCAGCTTGTTCGTTGCTCAACAAGAATCCAAAGCCCATGCGCTTGTCCAACGTGGGTCGGTCGTAGGCCAAATGAAATCCCGTGAACGCCTGAGGAAGTCCTGTCCATTGCGTACGGTACAATGAGGCCAAACGCGCCTTGCCAGACACCCCAGCATATGCGGGATTGAAGGCCGTCGGTGCGGCGTTGAACTGCGTGAACTGCTGATCTTGGGCATGCGATACAGTCCCCGACGTGCAGAGGCACGCGAGCACAGCCGCTGCGGCGGCGAGCTTCGAAATCGGGGCAAGGGCAAAGCGCATGGAATGATTTACGGGAGAGTGGAAGGAAGAGTTACATCAACGGGCCAGCAACGTCACGTTGCCGAGTTGCTGAAGGCGCTCCCCATTGCTGAGGGTGGCCGTCGCTTTCCATGCATAGACGTCTGTGGCGGCCAATTTGCCTTGCACATAGCCGTCCCATCCAATGCCGACTTCGTTGCTGTGGAAGATCATTTCACCCCACTTGGTGAAGACCATCAATTCGTACGTCTCGATGCCCACATGCATGGGACGGAAGACATCGTTGTCGTAGCTGTTGGCGTCGTAGTACCCGCCCGTCGATCCCGTTGAGCTCGGGGTGAACGCGTTGGGGAACACCATCATTCCACCTTCCTCAGCCAACACGGCCTCAGGCAACGTGAAGGTTGTCGAGCAGCCCCAGATGTTGTCGGCCGTCAACGAGACGTCGTACACACCCGCCTCGAGGTATTCGTGGATCGGCGTTTCAGCGATGCTCGTGGCGCCGTCGCCAAAATCCCAAGAGTATTGTGTGGCCCCTTCAGACAGGTTCAAGAAAAACACGGGCTGGCCGGGCACCATCACGTGGTTGGGATTGAGTGAAAACGCCGCCTGTGCGGTGGGGAACACCTCCACCACAGCCGAGTGCGATTCCACCAACTCGGAGCCGTCGAACCCTTCCACGTACAACGTCACATCGTACACGCCAGGTTCGTTGAACACGTGTACGGGACTGTCGTCGCTGCGGACCGATCCGTCTGAGAACTCCCAGCGGTAGCTGCTCGCGTACGTGCTGAGGTTGTCAAACTGCACAGTCAAGGGCGCACATCCGGCACCTTCTCCAGCAAAGCCGATGGTTGGGCTGGGGGCCACAATTTGAACGGCCGTGCTTGCCACGGAGGAGCAGTAGCCGTTGTCGACTTCCAAGGTGATGTCGAACGTCCCCCACTCGTCGTACGCATGGGGTTCAGGCTGAGCCTCGTAGCTGACCTGCCCATCGCCAAACGTCCAATAGTGACTGGCACTCTCGCCCGCCATGGAGGTGTTGGACAACGTGACGGTCGTGGCCGGGTACGTCATTTGCGTGGAGCTCGTCACAAAATCGGCCGTCGGTGCGGCAAACACCTGCACAGAAACCTGTGCGGTGTCCGTGCAGCCGTAAATCGATTCTGCGACCAAAGAGACGGTGTAGGTTGCATCTTCCCCAGGTGTCGTGGTGAACACGTGGCTGGCGTGGGTGGTGGCGCTTTGGCCTCCATCTCCAAAATCCCACATGTAGCTGGCTGCACCATCGCTGAGGTTGAGGAAATCCACTTCGAGTGGGGCACATCCTGTCAGTCCACCTTCGATGTGGGCTTCCACCTGAGGCAAAACCTCGATGTACGCCACATCCTGGCTGTAGCAACCGGCGGAGGTGGATGCGGTCAACACCGCGGCGTACGTCAACACGTTCGACGTGGGGTTGAAGTACTCCACCGTGTGTTCCGAAGCGGTTTCTTCGCTGTTCAGTCCGGTGCCGTAGCTCCAGATGTAGGTGTCGCCGCCCACGCTTTGGTTGCCAAACGTCACTTCGAGCGGGTAGCATCCGGCTTGGTTGAGCACCTCGATGTCTGCAATGGGGGTGGCGTGAACTTCGACCTCGTGGCTCATGCTGTCCGTACAACCGTACGTGCTGGTTGCACTCAATTGAATGGTGTAGACGCTGCTGACGTCCGCGGCCGTGTCAAAGAGGTGACTGGGCTGGGCGCTCGAGGAAGTGGGGCTTCCATCTCCAAAATCCCACGTGAAGGTGCCGTTGGCATTGGTGCTTTGGTTTACCAGCGTCAACGTGTATGGGGCACATGCAGGCGCCGGAGCGACAAAATCTGCCGTCACCTTGGGGAACACGGTGTGGTTCACCGAGGTGTGGGCTTCGCATCCAAAAGCAGTGGTGGCGGTTTGGACCACCTCCACGACCATCGGCTCGAAGTCGTCATTGTCAAACACGTACGTACTGCCAGGATTGGTGCTGGGTCCCGCACCATCGCCCCAGTCCAGGGTGACTTCGTCGGCGTACATGCTGCCATCCAAAAGCGCAATTTCTGTACCCGCACAGGCAGCCATGTCGGACAGGGTAAAGTCAGACACAGGGGTGTGGTGCACGGTGGCAGTCACGGTGGACTCGGCGTGGCACCCGAAGGGGGAGGTGATGCTCAAGCCCAGGTTCAAAACCTCAGCCTGTCCTTCAAGGCCGATGAACGTGCGTTGAAGATCCACGCCCTCAAACGTGTCTCCGTCGGGCAGCGTCCATGTGATGTTGTGGTTGCTCGCGCCGGCATAGCCTTCGGCCGTCAAGTCGGACTGCCAAGGAGCGCATCCTTCCAATGCTCCAACGGGGTTGGCCGACACTTCGGGGTACACCTCCACGGCGAGCGTGTGGGTGTCGGTGCAGCCGCCTTCGGCCTCCACGGTCAAAGTCACGGCGCGAGAGTTCAATTCAAAGCCAGTCAATTCAAAGGTGTGTTCGTGCGTGGTCCCATTCAAACCTGTGGCCGTGGTGGCATCGCCGTAATTCCAGGCGTACGTCGTGGCGCGCTGACTCATTTCCTCGAAGGTGACGGTCAATGGCGCGCATCCGCTCTGGATGTCTGCCGTGAATTCGGCCACAGGGCTCGGATTTACAATGACCTCGCGCGCCACAGAACCGGGACAGCCAAAGCTGTTTTCTGCCTCCAGCGTCAAGGTAAAGGTCACCGGCGCGTCCGTATCGTTTTCAAACACGTGCACGGGGTTGGGCACCAAGGAGTTGGGCGTACCGTCGCCGAAAGACCAGATGTGATTTTGGGCCCCATTGACCTCGGGCGCCACCATCGAGAAGGGAGAGCACGCCTCGGTTTGGTCCAGGACCATGTTGAACAACGCTTCAGGCTGTACAGTGACTGGTGCGCCTGTGGTGTCGTGACAACCGTTGGCGGCATACGCAATCAGCTGCACAGACTCAGCCTGGAGGAAACCCGTGGTGTTGGTGAACACGTGTGTGGGTTCCACCTCTTCTGAGAAAGTGCCGTCTTCAAACAACCATTTGTAGCCTGTGGCGCGCTGGCTCTGGTTTGTGAACACGGGCGTGAAAGGCGAACAGGCCGCTGGAGACACTGAGAAAGAGGCGTCTGAACTCGGCAGGGTTCGTACGTCGAGGGAGGCCTCGGTGGTGCATGCAAATTCGTTGATGGCTGTTGCAGTGACAGGGTACATCACCTCCACAGAAGGATCTCCGAGGTAAGTGTGGGACACCAAGTCTCCATTGCCCCCGTTTCCGTCGCCGAACGTCCACACCACACTGCCGTCGCTCACGGCAGAAAAGTCCGCAAACAGCGGAGAACATCCTTCAGTCATGTTGCTCGAAATGGCGAGCGACGGCGCTTCGCGGACGGTCACGTCCTGAGAAGTGCTCGCCGCGCAGTACGAGTCGCTGACCTCCAGCGTGACGGTGAAATCACCCCCACCCATGAACATGTGCTCGGGGTGACGGTCGGAAGAGATCCCGGCGTTGCCAAACGCCCAATTCCAGCTCACAAGCGTGTCGCTTCCGTTGGGCAAGCTCAAATCGGTGAAGGACGTGGTCTCTCCTTCACACACTGCGCCTGCGGTGAAGCTGGCGACAGGGGAAGGATGGATGTCCACGGTTTCGTTGACCATGCGTACACAGCCATTGGTCCCCGTGACCTCCAAGCCAAACAAGTGGCTCCCCACAGTTGTCAGGTCAATGCCCGCCACTTCAGGGCCGGAGACGGTGCTGCCGTCGGGCAACGTCCACTCGTATGAGATGCCCTCGCGGACCGATTCATCGGCATCCACCGTCAGCATGTCGCAGCCTTGCGTGTCTGAAAGGACAATGTTGGCTTGTGGTTTGGGCTGCACCTCAATGTGGTGCACGGCCTCCGCCAGACAAGACTCCGACTGGTTGTCCAACCCCACCTGCACGGTCAAATCGTATACGCCTGGCGCGTTGTACGTCCAAAACGTGTTGCCCGTCTGTGTGGGGTACCAGTTCTGATCGGTGCCGTAGAAATCCCATTCAAACCAGTCTGCATCGGGGGCTGTGGCGGTGAACTCCAAGCGGTCGCCCTCGCACACGAGGGAGGGGCCAGTGACCTCCGCAGTCAAGGGTTCGCGCACCACGATGGTGATTTCTTGTTCGTCGATGCCGCAGTAGTTCTCAATGGCGAGGGAAATGGTGTACACACCCACGCCTGGGAAGGTCAATGTCACAGGGTCGGAGTTGATCCATGGGCGCCAGTCGATCTCACTCGTGCCGCTTGGGCCGTAGGGCCCTCCAAAGTCCCAGCGTTCCTTGCGCTGCTGGGTGTTGCCGTTGTTGAAACACACCATTTCAGAAATGTTCCACAAATCGACGGTGTTGTCAGGCCAGCAAAGCACCGTGGCCGAGGCGTCAATCAAGGGGTTGTCTCGGTCCCAAATGTTGATGTAGTCAATGGTCACGGCGGCGGGCACCCCAAACTCAGAGGTCCGACATGCGTTGGTGGCTGTCAAAGTCACCTCGCGTTGACATCCCGTGGTGAACGCATCGTACAAGTGGTCGACTGTGGCCCCTTCGTTTGAAGCCCCCGCCGTCACGGTGGTGCCGTCGTCAAAGGTCCAGGTGAATTCGGTGTCAGGAGTGACGTTGGTGGAGCCGTTGACAAAGCTCAACGTCGCCGGAGCGCACGCGCCGGTGGGCCATCCGTCAGGCACCACGATGGCGGGGTTGACCAGCACACTCTTTTCCAGGGTGGCCGTGGCCGAACACGCAGCTGTCGTGAAGGTCAAATTGTAAGTGCCGTGCTCTTGGTAGGCGTAGGTGTGGCTGATGGCATTGAGGTTGTCCCAAACCGCAAAAAACTCCGGTGCCGAGCCGTCGCCCCAGTTCACCGTCACATTGGTCCAGGTCCCTTGCGTCAACGGGAAAAATTCAAACGGGGTGTTGCCGTCGTTGCACTCAAAGTACACGGGGTCCACTGTCGCTACGCCGTCGCCATCCAGCAGGGTCCCACATTGGGCCCAAGCGCCTGAAGGGGTGGACAACGCAAGCACCCCGGCCATCGTGACCAGGGTGGAGATCTTCGAAAACGGTTTTGCTGTCAACATGCTCTCGCGTACGGGCGAGGGCTGCTGAAGGTTACATCAGTGTGGGTTCTGGAACGCAGGATTCTGCGTGAACACCGTGTCTGTCAAGGTGTGGAGGAAGGCAATGAGGTCCGCTTTTTGGGACGGTGCCAAGGCCAAACCGCCGGTCGTGTACTTCATGAAGGGGTCGATCGTCGAAGACGCCACCCCACCGGAGTTGTAGTGTTCGACGACCTCCTCTAAGGTTTGGAACCGTCCGTCGTGCATGAAGGGCCCGGAAAGGGCCACGTTGCGCAACGTCGGGGTGCGGAAACGCCCTGAATCCATGGGGGTTCCGGTGACCAGCACCCGACCTGGATCGGCTTCGAAACTCGGGTCGAGCCCGTTGTTGTGGAACAGGTGGTCCGTGAATTGAAGCCCGGCTTCCCCGTGACAGTGAAAGCAGTCGGCCCCGAACTGACCGCCGGGCACTACTTCTGGATCGCCGCCTTCGCGGAGGAACATCTGGTAGCCGTTGTACTCGCTGTCTGTCAAGCTCACTTCCCCGCGCCGCCATTGGTCAAATTTGCTGTCCGCGCTGATCATGATGCGCACGAACTGGGCAATTGCCTTTGACACCAAATCTGCCGTGATCTCGGTGGTCCCAAACGCATCGAAGAAGCGTTGTGAGTAATCGGAGTCCGTGTCGTCGTTCGTCAAACGATCGACGGCGTCGGACCAAGGCAGGTTCATCTCGTCGGGGTGGGGGATGGGCTCGAGGATTTGTTCTTCGAGGGTGAGCGCCCGTCCGTCCCAGAAGTACGACGATGCCCAACCCATGTTGATCAGGGCCATGGCGTTGCGGGTGCCAATGGCACCTGTGACTCCGGTGCTGTACGGTTCGGGATCCGCAAAACTGACCTCGGGCAAGTGGCACGTGCCACAGGACATGGCGTTGTTTTCGCTGAGCCGGGTTTCCCAAAACAGCATGCGCCCCAAGCGCACCCCTTCTTCCGTCAACGGGTTGTCGGCAGGGATGTCCATCGGAGGGAAGAATGGCGGAATCTCTAGGGCGTAGGGCGTCGGATTCCACACAGGCTCAGGGCCGTGACAATCGCATCCCACCAGGGTCAAGCCGCCAAGGAAGAGGCCCAGAAGGAAATTGGTTGACACGCGCATCACCCAGAAAGTTACGGCTGGATGGACCAGGCGTCTTTGTAGAGGTCAACCCAGCGAATGGCGAGGGGCAAATTGTTGCCTGTGTGGGTCTCAGGATCGATTTCAGGGTCGATGGTGTCTTCCACGCCGTGGAGGCATTTGTAGGCATCAAGCACCAGCGTGATGTTGTGATCCTTGCCCCCGCATTCGAGTAGCCAAGGGTCCTCCCACATCAACTCGGTGGTCCGGTAGGTCGTGTCGTCACCGGCGTGGTAGGTGAAAGGCGTGTTGGGTTCCGTCAGCAGCCGGCCTTCGTACACGCTGAAGATGTAGCCTGCAGCCCAGCCCCAGTGCAAACCTGCAGAGCCGGTGTAGCCCAAGGGGTGGTCGGGGTCGGTGTACGAAGCGGGATCGACATCCACATTTCGGTCTTCGGGCACACCCAAGCCCATGCGCAAGCCGTCGATGGTGCGGTCGCCCTGTCCGGGAATGGTCAAGACGGCATGGGCTTCGTCCTTGCTGAAGTCGATGCGCGCCACGGTATCAATGGGCAGCCAGCCTTGGTCCACGTCGTGAATGGCGAAGTCGCTGACGTAGCACTCGAGGCGCTCCAATTGCACGGGGCGGCCTTGGACGTCTGGCGCGGATTCCCCGACTTCGTAGGGGCTTCCGTTCCACACCACGTCGTAGGCAATGCGGATTTCGGCGTCTTTTTGGCGGTTGCAACCTGTGGCGGCCAAGAGCAGCGCCAAGACGCAGATGCCCAAGTGCGTCAACGGAGTGAATGGAATCTTCATCATGCGAGGTTAGAACCCCTAATTTGCACCAAAAGTTGCCCGTCGTGTGCAATATCCATCACCATGAAGTCACCCAAGTCGTTTGAAGTGGTTCGCGCCTCTGCCGGAAGTGGCAAGACTTACCGTTTGGTCAGCCGGTACCTCGCGTGCTGTTTGGCGGTGGATGACCCGCGAGCGTTCCGGCACGTCTTGGCGCTGACCTTCACCAACAAGGCGGCGTGGGAGATGAAGGAGCGCATCTTGTCGGACTTGTCCAAGGTGGGTTCAGGCAAGGCCTCGGAATCCTTTGTGTCCGAGCTCACAGACCAAACCGGCCTCCCCGCCGACACCCTGGCCGCCCGTGCCCGCGCACTGCGCGCCACGATGCTTCACCGCTATGGAGAGATGGCGGTCATGACATTGGACAGTTTCACCAACCGCTTGGTGAAGAGCTTTGCCCGCGATTTGGCCTTGGATCAGGACTACCGCATCGAGCTCGACCAGGACCGCATCGTCGATGAGGCCGTGGGCAACCTGCTCGACCGCATTGGCACCCCTGGTGAAGAGGATCTGACTGCCTTGCTCAAGGGCTTTGCCCGACTCCAGGTGGAAGAAGAGAAAGACAGCCGCATCCGCCATCCCTTGACCTCCTACGGCAAGGAGGTCCTGAAGGAGGGCATGCGGAATGCGCTGGAAGCGTTGGGCGACATGACGCCCGCGGATTTCAGCGCCTTGTCGAAGGCGATTCGCGCAGAGGTCAAGCGGGAGGAGAAGGAGCTCGCGGCCAGGGTGGTCAAGGCCTTGGAAGCCGTGCGTCGCGAAGGACTGACCAAAAAAGACGTGTCCCGCGGGTCGTTGATCACATGGCTCGAGAAGAACCGTCGCGGCGAAGCGGTCGCGCCCACGCAGACGCTGCAGACCATGTTTGACGACGGGGTCTTCACCACCAAAACGGCACCCGACCACATCGTGAACGCGGTGGCGCGTGTGACCCCGGATGCGGAACACGTTCTCGAACAGGTCCAGCACATGGTGCCCGGCACCTCACGCGGGGAGGCCCACCTGTTGCGCAAGCGCATCCTTCACAAAGTCGATCTGGTGGGCACTTTGGCGGTGATTGCCGAAGAGATGGAGAAGGTGCAAGAGGCGAGAAACGTCCGAACCTTCCACGCCCTTCACGAGCGCGTGGCGCGCGTAGTGCGTCACAACCCCATGCCGTTCTTGTTCGAACGCATGGGCAGCCGGTACCGCCACGTGTTTGTGGATGAGTTTCAGGACACGTCGGTGACCCAATGGCAAAACTTGATCCCCTTGGTGGACCACGTGTTGGCCGAGCGCCACAGAACTCTTGTGGTGGGCGACGGCAAGCAGGCCATCTACCGCTGGCGCAACGGAGACTACCGCCAGCTTCTGAATTTGCCGCGCATTGTGGACGACGAAGAAGGCGCGTTTGCCGATGCCGAGCAGACCTTTCACGACGCCCTTGACGACCAGGTGCTCGAGTCGAACTGGCGCAGCGGCGAGGCCATTGTCACGTGGAACAACGGGTTTTTTGACGCATTGCAGCACCGCCTTCCGCCGAGTTTGCAGGCAGTTTACGATGACCAAGCTCAAACCCCCGAACGCAGCTTCCAAGGACAGGTCCACATTGAAGCCGTCCAAGATGGCGACAAGGACACGCGGGAAGCTTTGCTGAACGACGCCTTGGTGACGCGACTGCGACATCATGCCTCGGACGAGGGTGGCGGGTTCAACTGGTCCGACATGGCCATCCTCGTGCGCACAAATAAGCAAGGTGCGCGCATCGCGCAACACATGTTGAACGAGGGGATAACCCCTCAAACTGAGGACAGCTTGCATGTAGGGCGTCATCCCGCCGCGCTTGCGGTTGTGGCCCTGACCCGATGGGTGGTGGATCCCAACGAAGACCGACACGCCACTGCGTGGTTGCAATGCGTTGCTGCGCTGGAACCCACGCGCATTTGGGAAGCGGAAGTGTTGGACGAGCACGTGGTGTGGGCAGAGGTGGAGATCGACGGCAAGACCAAGCGCGTCAAAACCTTCCATGCCGAAGCGATGATGGATGCCCTCTATCCGGCTTTGCGTCCGTTGGAACACGCCCACGGCCCCCTTGTCGCTTGGGTGGGTCACGTGTGCGATGTCTTGGGAGTGACGGGAAGGTTCGACGCCTATGCCGAAGCCTTGATGGAAATGGCCCTCGATGTCACAGGCACCGAGGAGGGCGGTTTGCGGGGCTTCCTGCGAACGTGGGACCGCGTGGGTCACGCCCGGTCCATCGTGGCCAGCGGGGGGCGAGATGCGGTCCAAGTCATGACGGTCCACAAGGCCAAGGGCCTGGCCTTTCCCGTGACCATCGTCATTGCGGGCGACAACAAGGCGCGCGAGGTCAAAGGCCACGTTCCCGTGGTACTCGACCCAACCTCGGGCACGGATTTGCCCGCGGCATTGCTTCGGGTTTCGGACATGAAAGACACGGCCTTGCACGACCTCGCAGAGTCGGAGCTGGACGCCGCGTTGCTCGACCAAATGAACATTGTGTACGTGGCCATGACCCGTCCCGTGGAGCGTCTCGACGTGCTGGCCGAGACCGCCAAGCTCGAGTTTGACCGGGCGGAACCGGCCTCCGTAAGCCAATGGGTGTTGGCCTGCGCAGAGGACGTCACAGGTTCGCATTTTCAAGCCCACGGCGATGCGGTGGAGCGAGGCGTCAACGACCGTCTGGCCGCTTCGGAAGAAGAGGGGGAGGACACGGAGGTGGTGTCCACCCGATTGAATTTGGGGGAGCAAGCTGCGCAGCGCGTGGTCATGGCTCGGCCACAGGTGTCCCAAGTGTACCCTGACGGCCTCGTGGAGGCAGAGCTGGGGACGCTGGTACACGACCTGCTGGCCGAAGTCCAAACCGCTGAAGATTGGCCTACCGTGCGCACAAGGTTTGCCTCGCGGTGGTCGCTGGAAGTCAAAGACCGAGAGAAGGTGCTGACGTGGGCGGACAAGGTGTTTTCCGAACCCAAGTCAGCGGCGTTTTTTGAGGTTGGGGCGACGGCAGAGTGCGAGCCAGAATGGATGGACGAGGAGGGCCCCATGCGTCCGGACCGCGTGGTCCAAAACGGCCATGGCTGGCACGTCGTGGATTTCAAGTCGGGCGAGGTGGATTTGGAGAAGCACGCCAAGCAGGTTCGTCGCTACATGAATGCCCTTGCAGACCTCGAGTCCACCGCTCCACGTGGCTGGATTTTGTACTTGGACCCTTGGCGGCTAGTGGAGGTTCCTGCGAACGCCGCACCTCGTATCTTCGAGGCGGACTGAGTCGTCTCCCGTCGGCCGGTCTCCAAAGGAACCTGAATTCATGACGAACTGTCTTCCCTCTCCCGTCCGCATGATTGGGGCTTGCTTGGCCCTATGGATCATGTCTTCCAGCGCAACGTGGGCCCAAACCACCTACAAGCAAATGCCCGACGATGCAGGCGCGGTGGCACCCCAGCCGCCCACCCGTGCCGGTGCTTGCGCTCCGGCCACTGCCTTGCGCGATTTGGAATGGAACAACGTGCGCGCCTTGGTTGAAACTGGCGGTACGTTGTGGCACGAGCGTGCCAACTGGCGTGGCTCGTACATCGTCCCGAAGGAAGACAACGTGTCTACCGTGTTTGCAGGGGGGCTTTGGTTGGGCGGCATCAGCCCGGACCAGCAATTGAAATTGGCGGCGGTCATGCACCGTCGAAACGGGAAAAACGACTTTTGGCCAGGCCCACTGACCAACGACGGCACCGCCGAGGTGGACGTCACAGTGTGCGACCAATACGACCGGTTCTTCATCTCCATGCGTGCGGACGCCCAGCGTCATCGTCAGTACTTCGATGCCGTCGCAGGTGGCACGGTGGAGGAGGACTTTCCTGACGGCTACGCCATGCCGGCCTACTTTCGGGAGTATCCCGCCCACGGGAATACGGCCATCAACCAAGATTACTACCTCGCGCCATTCAAGGACTACGACGGAGACGGCAACTACATTCCTGAGAATGGGGACTACCCTTGGTTTGACTTTTTGCAAGAAATCGACTGCAGCAACCGGAAGCGCGAGGACATCGTTCCCCTCTATGGCGACCGCAACTTCTACTGGATCTTCAACGACAAGGGCAACATTCACACGGAATCCCAAGGCGAGCCCATCGGCATGGAAATCCGTGCGCAAGCGTTTGCATTCTCCACGAACGACGAGATCAACAACATGACCTTCAACAACTACGTGCTGATCAACCAAGGCACGCAGACGTTGACCAACACCTACATGTGCCAGTGGGTGGACAGCGATTTGGGCGGCATCAACGACGACTACGTGGGCTGTGACGTGCAACGCGGTCTCGGCTACACCTACAACGGCGATGCCTTCGACGAGTCGGATTCCTTCTCGATTGGTTACGGGGAGAACCCTCCTGCGTTTGGAGTGGACTTCTTTGAGGGCCCGTACCAAGACGCAGACAGCATTGACAACCCTCTTACGGACAACTTCAGCAATGCCGTGGATTCGCTCGGCATCCCCTACGAGGGCATTGGCATTGGCTACGGCGATGGCGTGGTGGACAACGAACGCTTTGGCATGCGCCGCTTCATCTACTTTAACTGGGGAAGCGGTCCCAACTCCCTGCCCACGCAGGCGGGTCATTTCTACAACTACATGCGCGGGTATTGGAAGAATGGTCAGCGCATGGCCTTTGGGGGAGATGGTTTGAATCCGGGCACGGGTGCGGATTTGGAAATTCCGGCGGACTACATGTTCCCTGGAGACACGGACCCTGCTCAGTGGGGGACGGAAGGCGTTCCTGTGGATGCCTGGTCTGAAGTGGGCACGGGCAACCCTCCGGGCGACCGCTTGTTCTTGCAGAGCGCCGGTCCCTTTACCCTCGAGCCCGGCGATTACAACAACATCACCGTGGGGATGGTCTATGCCCGCGCGGAGGGCGGCGAGCCTTTTGAGAGCGTGAAGTTGTTGCGCATTGCGGACGACAAGGCACAGGCATTGTTTGACAACTGCTTTGAGATTGTTTCAGGTCCAGATGCTCCCGATGTGGCGGTGCAAGAACTCGAAAATGAGCTCATCCTCTACCTGACCAACGACAACCCCTTGTCGAACAACTTCAATGAAGCCTACACGGCCATCGATCCGGGAATTCCCAAGGAGACGCCAGATGGAGACCCGCTGAGCGATGCGGACCGTTCTTACGCGTTTGAGGGATACCAAATCTAACAGCTCTCCGACGTGACTAAAGGCCCTGCGGATTTGAATGACATTGAAAAGGCGCGTCTCATCTTCCAATGTGACGTTGCCAACGACATCGATGTGGTTGTTAATTACGTCCAAGATACGGAGA
>Ga0163111_10000952_pt1 | contig 17530 bp, 41 predicted proteins | sample CRUFie1St18metaG_FD_109645 | JGI IMG/M metagenome (GOLD analysis project Ga0163111, IMG submission 109645) | Marine microbial communities from the Costa Rica Dome - CRUD Field 142mm St18 metaG | ecosystem: Environmental > Aquatic > Marine > Oceanic > Photic zone | place: Costa Rica: the Eastern...
AGATGAAGACGGTAACTGGGAGATTATTATCAGGTGGGGTAACCACCGTTGGAAAGCAGTCTTGAACTTGGTATCGAGAGGTTCGAATATTCTTGGTGTAGATCAAGGTTATGTTTGGATTTCTATATTCAACGAGTATCATGCAGATCATGAACTTAATGGTTTGCAAACAATCGAAAACAACCTACAAGAAGCATCGGAACCTGCTGATGATGAGGATAACCTAGATTCTTTAGATCAAGCGTGGAAGGATGGAGAACTTGATACCACCGAGAAGTTCTCGAAACTGTCTCAAGAAGACAAGCAAGAGCAACTAAAAAAGTGGATTGAATCTTTCATGGGTGCAAACGTAAAGCAACCATCTAGGTTAATCAAAAAGTTCTTTAAAAGAAACTCTGCAAAAGTTAGAACTGATACGAAAGAAGCAGAAGATCATCAGGATCACTGGAATCTTTATGAAAGTCATAACTTTGGTGGAATTAAGTTTACGAATGCTGGAAAAAGGAACAACACGGTATACTACAATGGGAAGACCCATGCTCAATACCACATGAACGGTGATTTCTGGGCAGGAGCAACCATTCAGCAGATGAGTCATGCCAAACTTGGACTGCTCCCGAATCAGAACCCAAAGGCAGACGTTGTACATCTTGTCGTCTCACTGCCCTTAAATGTACTGAAAGATGGTCAAGCAAAAATACAAAGTCGAAGACAGGAATGGGAAAACGCTGTTAAGCATTGGAATCAAACACTTGGCAAGATTGTTGACTATCTTTACATTATGCCCCAGACTGGTCCAGAAGAGTTGAACTCAAAGAAGGGGAACCCTTGGATTAAAAAGATTAAATTTTAAATAAATCTTGACAAACAAATAAAACATTTATATAATACTTTCACAACTTAAATGAAAGGACATGATTATGTCAGTACATGCTAATGTGCCAAAGATTGCTAAACTTATCACCTCAGAGATTCGTACTATTGAGGACAAGAAAACAAAGTGGGCATCGTTTAAGAGAGAGAACGCTCAGTTATTCAAGGAACTACTACACCTTGAGCACACTGACATGCAGAACCCAGGTGAGTTACTCGGGTTTGACATTGATGAGGAGCGTCAACTTATTCTTTTAAATTATACTGGACAGGCACATAATGTACTGCACGAAGTAGACAGAGGTTGGTCCCAACCCCTGCGCGATATGCGCGGTATGATCTACGACTTCAGTGTGGAGGAACCGGTTCTCGTTAGTCGCGGGTTCGAGAAGTTCTTCAACTATAGTGAGTTGCCAGAAAATACTTATGAGGCGCTTATTGGTAAGTTTGGAACAGAGAAATACCTCGCTCGTGAGAAAGCGGATGGACATATGATTGAATACTTTGTCCACAACGGTGAACTGTGTTCCTCCACCCGAGGCAAATTTGGAACAGTTAGTGCGGAGATTGCAAACGATATGCTTTCTCTTTCGGACTTTCAACAGGTAGAAAAGACTGTAGGAAAGAAACTAATGACCATTGTAGTGGAGTTGATCCATCCCTACACTAAGGTCTTTGTTGATTATGACAACGCGGAAACGCTATACCTGTTGAACGCTTATGACTCCGATGGCAACTCCCTTGATGTTGCAGAGTTGGAGTATATTTGTGAGTCAATGCCGCACCTCTTTATTTGTCCTGAGTCTCGTGAGATGACTCTGAATGAAATCGTTGACGAAGTTAGCAGTCGTTCAGTGTCAAATCACGAGGGTTGGGTCATGAACTTTAATGGTCAACTCATTAAGTTTAAATATATTAACTACGTTGGCGAAATGGTCAAGAGTAAGTTGAGTTACAAGTATATCATGAACTGTATGATCAAGGGTCGCTTAGATAAAATGATGTTCATGCTACCAGAAGAAATTCGTGATGCGGCATACAGGATGGTTGACGTTGTGAATGAGACTATGGACAATGCTTACGATTCAGGTGATCACAAGGTTTTGTATGAGTTACACAATGACAACGAGGGAGGCGTCAATTACTTCAGGACTGTTTGCAGAAACTTCTACAGGTTTATAGCAGCACATGAAGTTTGAACACATACTTTTAGTAGGGTGCTATGCCTATACTCTATCTGCGATAGTGAGGTTTGTCATCTCAAGAAGCAAACCATCACCTGACCAAGAGAGGAAGGAAAGGTTAGATATTTTGTATGGCAGAAGAAAAACAGATAGTTGATAAGATCTTATACTATCTGAAAAATGTTGTCGAACCCCAGAGAGATGAGTTTTCTGGTTTTGCGACGTGTCCATTCTCAAAAGCAGAACGAACACAAAACAAGGTTTGGATAACAAAGTTTGATATAACCGAGGTGTCCGTACTTGATATGGTTGAAGGCATGTTATCTAGGGAGTATGAGTCGGGATTGTTCGCTTTGTTTGAAGGTGATTTGCCACTGAATTTAGATCCAGACGAGACTAGAAAGTTTCAAAACTTTATAAACAATTTGTTAAGGCAGGCGGGATTCAATGAATATAAAAGTATTTGTTTTAATCCCAATGATGAGTTGGCCATTGGCGGGTACAATCCAAGATCAAAAGCACCATACTTTTTAATAAACATAGCAAGAAGAGAAATCTTAGAAAAAGCAAACAAATCATTGAAAAAAACAAATTATTATGATAAACTTCCAAAGAAATATAGAGATTACTTAAAATAAAGGACCTGTAGCTCAGGGGTCAGAGCAGTCGGCTCATAACCGATCGGTCCTCGGTTCAAATCCGAGCGGGTCCACCACTTTATTTTATAAGGAGTGCGATATGGTAAAGAGAATGATAATGGAGAACCTACCATCAGATCAGAGGCACGTAGACCTAGATTTAACTGCTACCAACGTCCTCCATGATCTAAAGTCTGTAGGTCGCGACGTAGAGTTACGACACATCTTTGCTGCTTTTAAGGAACTGAACGACACACAAGACCTAGTTATCTTCAGTAATGGTAAAGTCGCAGCAACAAGAAAGGGACTTAGGTCTTATGAGTAGGGGGATTAGCAATGCTATCGGATACATGGTGTTATTACCTGGACCCAGACTCTGCCCACAGGGTGTTGAGAGTTGATAGACCCATATCAAAACAGCAAGCGATATTCATTTTAAAAAAAAGATTGCAAATTCCAAAAATATACTTTATTATTAGTTGTAACAAAATGATAGAAGGGAAAAACAATGCTTGAACGAATCCAAGAACTCCTTGTAAAAGTAGACCGAGCGACCGCTGCGGGCGTCATACTTGAAACAACTAACGGCCGTTTTAAAGACTTTCTCAAGAATATGAGAACCCAGGTGGCGACTGGTCGTTCACTATCCCCTGGTCAAAACAAGTATCTTGTTGACATAGAAAATACCTGTTCCGATGAGACTATCAGGGAGGCGGACCAATGGTCTGCAAACTACAATGACGAACTCAGAGAAGTCGCTGTTGTTTGTGCTGGGTATTATGAAACAAGTCCCGAGAGTTCTAACTACTTTAAGAGAGAAAGAGCAAAAGTCTTATCAAACCCAACTGGTCATGTGTTGAGTAAGCGAGAGTTTGCAAGAATGTGCATGAACAAGTATGCTGATAAAGTTATCAACGAAATGAAAACTGAACCGAGATTCTCAGTCGGACAGATTGTGGAGGTTCGCACAACAAATAGACTAGACATGACCCCCTATTACGACAAGCAGAAAGCAAGAAGTGCTTACGATCTATTCAGGAGAGCGATGCGCGGAGAGCGAGTCATGGCACTTGTTACTAAGGTTAACGCCATGCCAATGTACCGCGCTGTTGCTGGTGGCAAGGTATACTCCATTGTTCCTCTTGGTTCAATGAACAGTTATTATGCTTGCGAAAAAGATCTAAAGAAATCAAGAAAGGTTAAGTAGTGTTTGACAACAAAGGTAAACGACACTTGGTAAAGGAAGCATGGCCAGGTACAATGGTGTATATTCACCCGCACTCGGATTTGGGTAGCGGAGGATGGGCAATAGTAACTGAAGTCTCAGTAAAGGATCTCCAAGGGCATCCCAATGTAGTAGAGGTAGTTTACCCTAGTGGACGTTGTGCCACTGTTGATGAGTTCATGATAACAGAGGTAAGAAAATGATAAAACTAGATAGTTTCGCAAAGTTGTTGGAGATGGAAGTGAGCATCATCCAAGAATTGATTAGGAAATACTCTGTTGAGGTTCTCAATGGAGACATTAGTTTTCCCCGCGCCATTAAGAGGTTGCATTACGATACCGGTCTTGAGGAGTCTTTATTGGAGGAAAAGATTGCAGAAGAGGTTCATCATCTCTGCCCAGTGTACCCAGGAGTTAACCCTTGAAAGAGTTTGTGTTAGTTGCCATAGGGTTTATACTAGGGTGCGCTCTTGGCGTCCAAGGTTTGGTCGAACTGTCCCATAAAGTATTGAAAGTATTTAACATTTAAATTTTATTTGCATTTCTACTTTTATTATGTTCTAATACAAACATAACAAAGGAGGCAGCAATGGAGAGTTTTGACAAGTACGGTCAACCATGTGGTGAATACTGGAAACACCCTGGCATGCTCATTGGTGATTTGGTCTTCTACAAAGAAGAGAGTTGGTGTGTAGGAGCAAAAGATGAGCATGGTGTCGGTGTTGTAGTAGACTTCGATGGGTATGATAAATACAAAGTACGATGGTCAAAAACTATGCACTGGGTAACACAATATGAGAGTCATCACTTGGAGTTAGCAAATGAAAGTCGGTGACACGGTAAGACACAGGATCTTCGGACTCTGCATATTGTTAAGTAAAGACATCACACTTCACGATGGGGATTGGTTGGTATACACTCCCAAACATCATGGTAAGAAAACTAGAGTTCGTAAGAGTTGGTTGGAGGCACTATGAAAGCAGGCGACTTGGTAATGTGGAAGTGGAATGGGGAAGTGAGTTCTCATAAAATGGGTCTTATTGTTTCAGATTATACATTGTCTCTCGCACCAGATGGTTCTAGTTACAAGAATGTTTATTGGTTTGACCAACAGTGGGTTAGACCCATTGAGCAGCAATACTTGGAGGTTATCAGTGAAGGTCGGTGATTTGATTTATGATGATTATTATGGTCAAGGTATCGTTATCGAGATTGATGAAGCAGGCGACCATACGGTCTACTTCGCCGCAGACGCCAAGACTGGCGTTCTCGACAGTCACATGATTGAGTTTGTAGAGGTAATCAATGAAAGTCGGTGATTTAGTAAGACACAAAGACCCTAAGTTTGCTGAACACGAAGGTGTTCACCTTGTAACTCTTGTTAGACCACTGGCGTTTAAGATGCTCGGACACTCTGGGTTCCAAGTGCCAAGCGATTGGGAGTTAATCAGTGAAAGTCGGTGATTTGGTAAGAGATATGGACTCTTACACTGATCAGAACGGGTACACTGGTGAGTATGGAATTATCATAGAAGTAGATGAACCTGAAGGAATGTATAAGGTCATCTGGAATACTCGCGGTAGTGAGTGGTTGACCGAAATGTATCTTGAAGTTGCTGTAAGTTCTTAAAATCATTTAACTTTTCATTTTTATTTGCATTTTGTTTTTTATTATGGTCTAATACAAACATATCGAAGGAGGCAAAATGAAAGTCGGTGATTTAGTAAGGACCAACCATCCGAGTTGGATGAACCGAGAAAGAATTGGTGTGATTGTCGGGTTAAGTCCCGCATGCCGCCCAACGAACAAGTCGTTCAAAGTCCTATGGCACGACGGAACCATTGGAAATAATGTATGGGACTATGACTTGAAGGAGGCAAAATGAAAGTCGGTGATTTGGTTAGAGGTGCTTACGACGTCGGCAAGTATCGTACAGGTGTTGTACTCCGCATAGCAGAATCAGGCGTCACCTGGGGTGTTTGTGCAGAAGTTCTATGGACCACAACCCCCGCAGGACTAAAACAGAAGGGTGCTATGTGGGTAAGAGACTTGGTGAAACTATGACAGTCGGTGATTCAGTTAGACCTAAGCATGACCTGTACAACAGAGGCGTTGGAGTTATTGTCAACGTCGAACCAGCAGTAAAGTTTCCTAACGGTCAAATCGCATCTGCTCGTTATTGGGTATTGTATGCGAAGGGTGACAGAGAAGTAACAACTAGATTAGCATTGGAGAAAATATAATGATTAGTTTGGTGTTTTTCATGGTTTGCTTGACATTTAGCACCACCGTCTATATTATCTTGAGGTTATCTCAAATTGAACAAGATATGATCGAAGCAAAACTTCAGTATGACGTAACGCAACAAATACCAGTAAGAAAGAGGAAAGTATAATGGGATATAGATCAGAAGTTTATCTTAGAATCGCGGAACCTTTAGTCGAGGTAGTTGATGCTGCTCGCAAACTAGACGAAAATCTTGACAAGATGTTATCCGATGGCGAAGCGGAAAGGATTGACAAAGTAAAGACAGACTTTCATTGGGAGCATACAAAGTGGTACGACACCTACCCAGAGGTTAGAGCAGTAGAGAGTCTATTGGATATGCTACAGGATGATGACTATGGGTTTATCAGATTAGGTGAGGAGCAGGGTGACATCGAGCAAAAGGGGTACCCAAGCGAATACGATATGTATACTAACACAAGTGTTGAATGGTAGGTGAGTATGGGACTAAAAGTAAAGAGTGATTTTATTGGTAGAACGGTCAAGCACAAGTTTGGAGACAAAGTTGGCGTTGTTATTGACGGGTATAAGATCGACAACAAAGACTCACTTTACACTGATGTGTTCAAGGTACTGTATAGCGATAAGAGTGTAGAGGTGCTTATCTTTCATGAGACTGCTTTCCAGTATGAACCTTGGCAAATCTTAGATTAGATAAGTTATTGAAATCATTTAGTTTTTCATTTTTATTTGCATTTTGTTTTTTATTATGGTCTAATGTATTTGTTCGTTGGGAACACAACTTTAACTGCTAATTACAACAGGAGATAAATCATGGCAGTAGATTTCAAAACCTTTGGCAAGATGGTCAAGCATGTTACCGCAGTTCGCAAACCAGTTCTGCTACGTGGTCGTCACGGTATTGGTAAATCTACCGTGGTTTACCAGTATGCCAACCACATTGGGAAACCTGTTGTTGAGCGTCGTGCATCACAGATGACTGAGGGTGACTTGGTTGGTCTGCCATCCGTTGAGGGTAACTCTACTCGGTTCAATCCTCCTGATTGGTTCAAGACCGCTTGCGATATGCCATGCGTCTTGTTCTTGGATGAGGTGGATCGTGCTACTCTTGAGGTCCGTCAGGGTATCTTCGAGTTGACTGACAGTCGCAAGTTGAACGGTCATCATTTGCATGAGGACACTATTGTCTTCGCAGCAGTTAACGGTGGTGAGCATGGGTCACAGTATCAGGTAGGTGAGATGGACCCAGCAGAGTTAGACCGATGGACTGTCTTTGACATTGAACCATCTATTGATGACTGGTTGAATTGGGCCAAGGACGCTGGTATCTCCGATGAAGTATGGAACTTTATCAACCAGAACCATGCACACCTTGAGCATACGGATGACTTTGAACCAAACAAGGTCTACCCTTCACGTCGTTCATGGGAACGTCTTGATGAGTGTTTGTCACAAGGTAAGTTGTTTAGTGACCACAATGCTTTGTATCACTTGACCAACGCTTTTGTTGGGTTTGAGGCAGCGGTGGCGTTCCGTGACTTTGTTGTCAACTTCGACAAACAAGTAACTGTAGAAGACATACTGATTAAGGGTGATTTCTCTAAGGTTCGCAACTTCGAGATTAACGACTACTCTGCGCTTGTTTCAAAGTTCGAGGCAGAAGAAGTGTTCAAGAGTGAACTATCCGATGACTTGATCGAGAATGTTGCTACGTTCATGATGACGGGTATGCCTTCAGAGGTTGTAATGAAGATGTGGTCACTGCTAGGACAGACCGGTGGTGATGAACAGAAGAACCTACTGAAGATTCATCAGGTGTCAGTTGAGGGTAGGACGTTCTCTGACTTCCTGGTAGAAATGCTAGGCGGTGAAGATAAATAAATTTGACTTTCTTTGAATGTTCAACTATCATTGTTTGTAAGTTAGAAAAACATTGGCTACGAGGTGTATTATGAATAACCAAACCAAAGACTTTGACTTGAACATGCACACTGCACGTTTGTTGATGGAGGAACCGTTCTTTGCAGCGATCTCTCGTCGCATCAACAAACGAGCATCTTTCGGTGTACCAACAGCGGGAGTTATTGTTAATCAGGACACTGCACAGTTTGAAATGCTTTACAATCCTATGTTCTTTGAGGGTTTAAATGATAAAGAGCGTCGTGCGGTGTTGATACACGAGTTCTATCACATTATCTTCAAGCATGTTACTGATCGTTTGCCTGATAGTGGTATGACTATGGCATGGAACATCGCAGCAGACCTCGCTATCAACTCCCATATTCAAGGACTACCCGAAGGTGGGTGTATTCCTGGTGTTGATAAGTTTGCTGATTTCCCTCCATACATGACGGCAGAGTGGTACTTGCCGAAAGTTGAAGAGTTATTAAAAAAGCAGAAAGACTCCGCTCAGAGCGACAAAAACAGTTCAGACAAGCAGGGGGAAGGACAGCAGGGTCAAAGTCCAACAGACGGCGATTCTGGCATTACAACGCTTGATGACCATAGTGGTTGGGGCAAACCAGACCAAGAAGTAAAGGACATTGCCAATGAGAGACTTAAAGATATTGTCAAGGAGGCATCAGAAGACGCCGCCAAGTGTAACTCATGGGGATCGGTATCCTCGAATGTCAGGCAAGAGATACTTGACTCTCTTAAAACAAAGATTGATTGGAGAAAAGTATTACGATTCTTTGTAAAGGCATCGCAACGTGCAAACAAGACAAGCACTATTCGACGTATCAATCGTAGGTATCCCTATGTTCATGCTGGGCGCAAATCTAACCGTGTTGCTAACATTGCAGTAAGTATCGACCAGTCGGGGTCAGTAGATGACAAGATGTTGGGAATGTTCTTTGCAGAATTGAATAAGCTTTCAGAGGTAGCATCATTCACGGTGATACCCTTTGACACCAGGGTAGATGAAGACAAGGTATACCAGTGGCGCAAGGGCGAGACTCGCAAGGTAGAGCGCGTGCTGAACGGTGGCACCTGCTTTGATGCACCTACAGAGTATGTCAACAGGGGCAACTTCGATGGCCACATTGTCTTAACAGATATGTGTGCTCCCAAACCCAAGTCTAGCAAGTGTCAGCGTATGTGGATGACAACACAACAGTATGCTGATCGGGGATACTTTGACACCAAAGAGCGAATTGTTGTTGTTGACTAAACTACCGGAATCATTGAACATTTCATTTTTATTTGCATTTTCTTTTTAACTTTGATTTAATAGAAACATAACAAGCGATGGAGAAAATAATGATTGCAGTTTGTGTTGAGTGTTGGGATGAGTATCCAGTGGCAAGAAAGGATCTAGGATACAAGACTTGTTTAGATTGTGGCGAGGCAAATGCTAGGGTAGAGATTGCCAGGAAAGCAAAGTGTACAGCACCAGCGTTCAACAAGGGTGCTTACCAGTATGTTGGCAGCGTCAAGGTGGCAAGGAGTGTGGGTAGATGAACAAGGGAGCACTTGTAAGGTATGACCACAAGTTGAAACCTATTGTTGGCATTGTGAGATACGTTTGCGATAACACAGGGTTAACTAAGGTAAGGACAACGTGTGGCGACTGTATATGGGCAGTAACAAGTCAGTTAAGGATATTATAATGAGATTAACTAAGGGTAGCATTATGAGAACACCCGAACCTGCGGGCAAGTGGAACGCACACGCTTATGGTGTCTTACTTTACCGCAAGGGCAACAAGTGGTATTACTCACTAACAAGCCCACACGATGAAACAGGGCAGATTGTTACAAGCATTCAATCAGCTACTCGACAGCAGATTGTTGGCAGTGTTGAAAAGGGTATTATTAACTATTACCCAGCAGGAAAGGGGAAGTGATGCAAAGCGGTGTCGCGTTCAAGTATGACAATCAGGTGTGGTTGGTCATTGGCGAGGGTGCATATGATGGTTTTTATCGGTGCATCAACCCTCATGGTGAGATAAGACAATTCAACAAAAACGTAAGCACTATTATTGGCAAGTATGCAAGTAGTTGATTTTATTGGCGTTTCACGATTTCGCGATTTTTTTGTTGCGCGAGTTTTTTTTCTTTGTTAAGATGTATTCAAGTTGATGGAAGGAAAACAAATGCAAGACGTAAGACCAGCAAAAGCAGGCGACCTGATTCAGATATGGGACTTCTACGCAGAGCGAACCGATGACCCAGCAAAGATTCATGATCACGGAAAGTTTGGGTATATCATAGGAGAGAGCAAACGCACCGATACTTTCCTAGATGGCGAGGGCAACACCAAGCACCTAACCAGTATTGTTGAGGGTGATGTATTCAAAATTATATTATTCGAGGGTGACGCATCAAACATCATCCATGTTCATAAGGATAACATCAGGAGGTTAAATGCGTAGGTATCGCGTCAAGAAGTTTGGAGAGTTTGTATCAACGATTGTTATAGAGGCGGATTGCGAGGATGACGCCTACCTAGAAGCAAAAACAGCACTACCCGAATCTTGGAGCGAATGGGAATCCACATCGGATGAGGGTTACATTGAATACGATTTCATTGAAGAGGTAAAGAATGAAAGTTAGAAAAGCAGGCAAGGTAGAAACAATCTTTGGCACCAAGCGGTTTATGTCAGTTGCAACGATTAACCGTATGCGTAAGGCAGATCTTGATGACTGGTTGTTTCAACGGGGATTCATGCCAGAGGCATTTGATAACAACAAAGAAAAGCGGGAAGTCTTACTAGAAGACTTGAAAGGCGAATTGAATGCTTAAAGTACATTACCCATTAGGCACCTGCGGAACCAAGTTTGTGTTCAAGGATGTTAACAGCAACAACAAAGTGTTGGCATCATACAGTACAGCATGGGGTACGCCAGAGATCCTATTGCTTGAATGTGATGGCATGGGGGAGGTAACGAACTGGCGTGAACTATACGGGGAAAAGGGCAGTGATCTAACCCCATCAGATATATTCAAGGTTGTGGAGCGATTCAACAATGATCCTCGTACAACGGTTTGGGGTCTAAAGTAGCAAAATCATTGACGATTGTCGATTTTTCTTGCGGGATTTTTTTTCTTATGGTAAGATGTATTTGTAAGTTGATGAGGAGATAAAACACATGATGAAGTTAATCCTAGCACTAATCGCCTTAACATTCGTTGCTTGTGGTGATGTTACAGAGGAAGATTGCAGCATTTACGATCCTAACTACTCGCACACTACCGTTCGTTGTGGATTGAGTCTAAAGAACGGGGAACCAGAAGTCGTCGCAGCAGATATTATCTGTGACCCGTCGAGGACATATGAAAGAGATATGTGTATTCCGTTTCATGAAATGCCAGAACTAGCACCAGATTGTGGCCACTTCAATATATGTTGGAAGGACATCAATGAGTAGACTTACAGTAGGAACTCTCGTGAGATTATCTCGTAAAGGTAAGGATTGCCCAGACCTTAGAGCAATACCGAGAGATGACATCGGATTGGTTATGGACACTAGAACAGATAATGTACATGGGATTGTATACAAGGTAAGATGGATGAATGGTTACTACCCTATACATGATTGTTATCGCTCAGAATTGAAGTTTGCCGATGGCCATCAGATGAGGTTAAATAAAGAAAGAATCAGGAGAGATATTTATGCTACCAAGTACAAAAGCATTGGTAAGTGACTTGAAGTTTGCAGTGGTGGATTCACTAAGGCATCAAGGGATAGACAAACACCAAGCACTATTGGCAGTGCTAGACCTTGTAGAGGATAGGGAAGCGCTAAAGCAAACACTCCACAGTGGTTTGGATGATTATTGTAACTACTTGAAAAGATTGAAGAAATACGATTTCTAAAAAAAGTTTTGACTTTTGCAAAATGATTTGCGATAATGTTAAAACAACGTCGAGGGAAGGAAAAAAGATTATGTCAAAATCAACCAACGAGCAAATCGTTCACGCTTGGTCAACAGGTAGAGCAGCAGAGAACCACAGAGGTTCATTCACTACCGATGGCAAAGACCTTTACTCTTACCGCCTAATGATAGGCACGACGAATGAGGAGAACGAGAAAGTATTGTTTGATTATACATCAGGTGGCATGGGGTACTACTCACAGACAACATCCTGTCACGTAGGGAAAGCGCGACTTGCTGCTGACTGGATTCAGGTCAACGACGTTGAACTGATAAGGGTATAAATAAAAAACACAACCAAGCACAACGTATGCGTTACAGATAACGCACGGAGGATAGGCAATGGCACCACGGGACAAAGACCGTAACGGGAATCGGTCCCCCGCTCATATAAAAAAACCTTATATAAATTAAGCATTTAGGAGTGCCTATGAGTAGACGTAAGAGAAAAAAGACAACGGTTAGTAGTGCATGGTCACGTACACGTAAGCGTAGAAAATAGAAAAAACGCAGTGTTTACAATATGTTACAATGGGTATGTGTATATAAAGGGTATATAGTGTAAAGCGGTGTAAGGTAGTGTTACAGGGTGTATCTAGCGCAGTGGCGTTAACACCCTAACTACCCCAACCGTTAGAAAACTAACAGGAAAACGACACAATGTTAACATGGGAACACTTCAAAGATAAAGACGGCGACCAAACCTGGTATTGTGACTGGCCAGAAATAGACCGCGTGGCCCTCATAAAAATGACAGATAAAAAACAGGAATACGCCGTAGTCGTCGGTACCCTAACGGATGCCGAGTACATGACCCGGGCCGAAACCCTATCCAACGCTAAGGCAAAAGCTATGCGTTTCATGCTGCTAGTACTTAACGATGTTGATATAGAGAGATTAAAATGGAAGATTTAGAAGGGCATCGGGCCCTGGTTAATTATCGGTATACCATATGGGATCTGCTCATGGCCCTAACGGGTACCGCCCTATATATGTTTTTGGTATTCGGAGCGCTGGCAAGTATGTGATATTATTAAGTTTTTACGATTGTTGTTGAATTTTATTTTTGGTTATGGTTTAATGGTTTCAGAAGTTAAGGCAAGGCAACAACGACGAAAGGTAACGCCATGTTAAACCCAATTCCAAAGCAATCTTGGTATGCAACCCTAAACGCTAACGACGTTGCAAGACTCATCAGCGAACTACCCAAGAAGCACCAAGCGACGGCTACCCTGATTTACATGGGCACCGTCAATATGTGCCATGATGCGGTTGCGGCCACGATTGAAGCATACAATCACCGCGATGCAAAAGAATATCCAGTTGTAACTGACTGATATCATTGAGGTATTACGATTTATTAAAAAAAGTTTTGACAATCAATCCTGATTGTCCTATAGTTTAGAAGTGGTCAAGGGGACTGCAACAAAACAACTACCTTGAAAGGGTAACATCATGAGTAACTCAGCAAACGTAACCAACGCAGCAACAATGGCACGTATCGCAGAATTGGAGGCAATGCAAGCAGAGTTGAAAGCACTCAAGGCAACCGTAAAGAACCAAGTACGTATGAAGGTTAGCGCTAAGGGCGGTATCAGCATTTACGGTTTGCAGCGTATGCCCGTCACCCTATACGCTGGGCAATGGGAGCGCATCATTGATATGTGCAAGTCTGGTGACCTTGGCACGTTCATTCATGACAATGAAGCAATCCTTACTCGTAAGGAGGACAAGACCGAGGCAGCCCCAGTTGTCGCCAAGAAACCTGCCAAGAGTAAGAAGGCAACCAAGAAAGATGGCCCGACGGCTGCCGACCTTGCCAAGATTGAAGCGCTAAACGCTAAGGTCTCTCGTATTCCAGCAACCGATTTATTCGAAGATTAAAAACATTTAATTGTTAAATACCCCTTGCAATCCTGCAAGGGGTTCACTATAGTATAAGAGTAGTCAATAGAGACTACCTAAACGAAAGGTTGCCCACTATGAATAAGAACACTTTCAACCCTAAACGAGTCGGGTTTGGTTTTGATTGCTATGTGTTTGGTATGCTCGCTGCAATGGTATACTTTGGTTTCTTCGGTGCTTGTCTTGTATCGGTGGGGGGTTAATCATGGATAAGGTAACACGTTATCAAGACTTATTGAATGCTGACCATAACGCCCTGGTTGCTGAGTGCGCACGTATTGACCGCGCCCTATCAAAGGGTGTCGACCCCTACGCGAAGACTCAAGACATGCCCAAGGTGAAGTTTGGAACCATTGCATGGTATGACAATCCGTATGCTATTGTCACAAGGTAGTACCCCCTCCCCCCCCTCCGGCATACTAGGTGCACTGGGGTCACTAGACCCCACCGCCGCCCTAATACGTGCGTGATATGGCCAAGAAAATTTTGACAGATTTAAGGACTTAAGTGATATACTTACTATAACGTTATAAGGAGTACCCAAATGAAATTAACAGAAAACACAATTAAAACAACGCTTAAGATTCTTGGTGAAAGAAAAGGAAGACCAGAACAAACCGCCGAAGAATTCTTTGAAGTTGATCGTATGGGATCCAAAGGAGCCAAAGGTCTGATTATAAAAATGCTGGATGTTATGACACCTGATGCCAATATAGAATACAAAGGTGGTGGACAAGAACAAGCGGCCGCGGTGAGTTATGTACAAGATTACGTAAAAAACTCGTTTCTTGGTAAGATTGATAGCGATCGCGTACGCAGTGATAATGAGAATGCAGACTTTGCAAAGTACATGGACAGCGCTGCTTGGGGAGAAAATATAAACTTTGATACCTTAGTTCAAGCGGCAAGGGAATTGTATGAACATGTCGGTGATTTTTTTGACGAAAGACAATCAGGAGAAAGTACAGAGTCTAGACAAACAACCATTGTAACGTTGGGGTCCAACACTATTCCCGCTATTTTGCTGTTTCATTGCTTAAGATATTTGGGGAGTTCTTTATTTAAAATGAGAAAAAGATACAATAAGAAAAGAACAGCAAGATGATATGGAATAGATCTCTTAAGAATATGAGAATTCGCAACCTATAAAAAACCACAAAAATAAAATTCCTCAGATTTAAGCACTAGTTACCTCGTGGCACAATCCGCCACGGGAGGGCGCGCGCATGGATAATCCACAACAAATAGTCGAGACCACTGAAACAATCATAACGGATATGATAGGACACTATGGATGGATGTTTATTGCAGCATTCGCCATACTACTATTTAAAAACGTCGTTTCTAATGTATTGGATGGTTTGCTATTTATGTTTGGGCATGACTTTGACGTAGATGATATAGTATACATTGGCGGCACTAAAAAAGCAAGGATAATCAGACAAACCCCAACCAAAACAGTGTTTCACCTTATAGAGACCGACCGTAAACTAATTGTGCCGAATACGGCATTGTATAGTCTCAGGATAGAAAAGGTTTTACCTGGTGCCAATAACGGAACGGAACTTTAAGTCGGTACTGTCTTCAAATAGTCACACAAACGTTACACAACTTTAATCAAGGTATGGTTTACTTATACCTCACTTTAAAGGATTTAAATCATGATAGATATTTTATTACCTGCTCTTGGAGTATTTTTCGCTGGAGTAGCAGTTCTTAATAATGACGCAGTGCAAACGTTAGGCACTTTTATGTCGTCAAATAGAAAAATTTCGTGGCAAAAAATGTGGGCGATGGCGGCAAGCATTTTGATTCTTACCATTACTTGGGGATGGTTTCAAAACAACGGTGATATTAGTTTTGGTCGCTTAAATAATATTCCCCACATTCCGATTCAATGGTACCATGTCGTTGCCCCCGCCGTTTTGTTAGTCTTAACACAAGTTGGCGTACCTGTATCGACAACGTTCTTAGTGCTTTCTACGTTTAGTACTGGCATTATATTTGAGAAGATGCTTGTAAAAAGTATGCTTGGGTATGCTGTATCTGCTTGTGTTGCTTATTGTTTTTGGTTAGGAATAGCAAAAATTCTCGACGAAAAAAAGAAAGTGCCAAAAAAGCAAGAAAAAATCTGGCGCGTTGCGCAATGGTTTACAACCGGTTTTCTTTGGTTTACTTGGATTACTCACGACATAGCAAACATTGCTGTGTTTCTCCCTCGTCAAATTGGCGCTGATATTTTAGTAACTATCCTTGTATTTTTATCTGCAGTTCTTGCAATCATGTTTAAAACGGGCGGTGGCAAGATACAAGATATTGTTGCAAAAAAATCTTCAACGTCTTATGTGCGTTCCGCCACTATTATTGACTTTGTTTATGCAATCATTCTTTTGGTGTTCAAAGAGTGGTCTAATATCCCTATGTCTACAACATGGGTGTTTGTTGGTCTTTTGTGTGGTCGTGAACTCGCTATAGCAACTTGGTACAACCGTAAAATCAAACGAGTCTTTCCTATGATTGCAAAAGACTTCCTTAAAGTAATGATGGGTTTATCTGTATCTGTTGTTATGATTCTTCTTGTTAATCTCTGCAAATAATAAAAATCCCGAAAAAATCTACCCGCGACGGGCAATGCCCGATACCTACTATAGGAGGGTTTGTTATGAAAAACTTTGTTCTTATTTTGTTTTGTTTGTTAATGTCCTGTGGCGGATCCCAACAAGTCGGTGTTGATAACACCGAACTAACTGTTGCTTATGATGGCGTTGTTGAGGCGCGTTCTGGTGGTGCTTATATTGACCTACACACTCTTAAGAGACTTTTAAACGATAAGAGCAAAGATCAGTATTTTATTTTTTCTGACGATATGTGCGGCGGATGTACGTCTTTAAAGAAAAGTCTTCGCGAGAGAAAGTGGATTGATGAAGTGAACCTTTTAAATCTTGATGATAAGTTCGTTCAAGAACTTGCCGGATTAATGAAAATCAGGGTCTTGCCTACGATGGTTGTTGAAAAAAAGAACGACAAGGGTGTCTTAATTTTTGAAGGACCATCTGAAATCATGATGTATCTTGCTAGGAACCTTTAAGCAGGTTCCACGCTAGACATCGGAACACCATATTCTGACTGACTGTGTCCGCCTTCAGCATCCTTTACATATCTTTCAAGATCAACCTTGTCACCTTCAATGTCTTTGACTTGGTATACCTCGCCTTCATATGTGACATCGTCGCCAACTTGAACGTCTTGATCTTCTCTAAGATCACCGGGCGCTCTTAGTTTGCTCATATCAATGTCATGAGTAGTGATCGTTTTTTCTTCACCATCGCCATCAATAACAACATCAAAATACCCCTGACTAAGATCTCCATCTACAATTTCTGCTACTTCACCAGTCTTCAAAATGACTTGTGCTCCTGGTCTTAGTGTCATCATTGCTGCTATGCGGGGATCCATTGTTTCGTTAAGAAAATAACGGGGGTTAGTTCTTTTCTTGTTTTGTCCTGTAAACCTTGGCATTTGCTGCCCTCCTTCTGTTTTGGTAATTATACCTTATTTCTTTCGAAAGTATGCTATAA